>Ga0099822_1006955_pt1 | contig 14688 bp, 8 predicted proteins | sample CowpeawhiteBW_FD_76839 | JGI IMG/M metagenome (GOLD analysis project Ga0099822, IMG submission 76839) | Root nodule microbial communities of legume samples collected from California USA - Cow pea white BW | ecosystem: Host-associated > Plants > Roots > Nodule | place: USA: California | collected...
AATATAAAAAAAAAAAAAAAAAAAAATATATATATATATATATATATATATATATATATATATTGTTGAATTATAATTTTGACAATTAGTTTAAAAAGAAAAATCCTATATAAAAAATAACATTAAAATTTTTTATATTTTATTAGCAGGTAAATTTAAAAGAAAAACGAGACTATTGTAGAGGTTATTTTACTGGGTTATCAAGTCCCAACTTAACTTCTTTTTTTGGCTTTAGGATTCTTTAATCATTATAGTCACATAATTACAAAGTTTTTCTTATTTGAAAGCAAATTACATATACAAGGTTGGTGATTTTAATGTCGTACGGAAGGTAGAGAATAGAAGGTTTAAAAGAGAGAAAACATACATGGTATATGGGTAATGTACCAAACAGTAGTGTGGCCTAATAATAAGAATTGATACCTTGAAATATTAGTTTATGAGAATCTTCGAGGCAAATAAGGGTTAGCTGGAAGACGAGTTGCTATACAGAGAAGGTATTGAACTCCTAATGAAATCGAAAGTGAAATTTACTTATAAAAGACTTTTCAATGATTAAGTAAGTAAGAAAATATAGATTGTATAAGTGTATAAAGTATTTAGTATTAAATAAGAGTTATCCTTCATATTATTAATACTCATGTATAGATTGTATGGTTTAATAGGTCTACTAGATATGCTAATATTTGTTATCTGTAACGACGAATCAGATAAGGGACGAGTGTCGTGTCCCTATAGTATATCGATAATCGATAAAAATTAAATTAAGTATCATTTATTTTAATTGATACAACATTTAATGTTAATAAATAATAAAATATAAAATAAAATATAATAAAAATTAACAAAAATTATGAAGATATTTTTATTTTCTTTCATTGTTTTATTAAAATTTTGATTCAAAAGTTGAGAGAGGATGATTGCCAAAATTTATTAAAAAGTGTGATATTGTTTTGTAAACAACATCACATTGATATTCCTCATTTAATTCTACTTGTGTTGCACGTCATGATCATTCTCGACATAAAAAAGATCATGTTATTGCGGAACATCATTTCTAGGTGAATATATTTTTTGTTATAGTCGATAAGCAGGTGCAAGAATTAAATATAAATTTAGTGAGCAAACAATCAAACTTTTAACTCTAAGCAATGTTTTAGTTCCTAAGGATGGTTATAAATCTTTTAACATTGAGATATATGCACTATTGTGAACAAATATTATCCTTTAGATTTAGTAAGAGGAAATTTTAAAATTTTCAACTTCAATATTTTATTGTTGATGCTTCTAACCATCCAGATATAAAGAATTTATCAACCATGTTTGAATTATGTTAATCTTTGGGAAGAATGGGAAAGTCAAGCAGATTTTACTTGATTGATCATTTAATTCATCTTATTTTAACTCTTCATGTTTCTATAGCTAACACAGAAAGCTAACTTTCTACAATGAAGATTTATTAAAACAAGATTGTAGAATAAAATGGAAGATGAATTTCTTTCTGACAATATGGTTATTTACATTTAAAAAGAAATAATTGAAAATTTTAGTTTTGATTCCATTATTAAAGAGTTCAAGAATCTGAAGGATCAAAGAGAAATCCTTTAGATATAAGTGATTTCTTTTATATTTATCATTACACTAAATTATGTATTCATTTTTATTGTATTAGTGACAGTAATTAAATATATAAAATTTTGAGAGTATTGTTTTGGTTCTCCCCAAAATATTGGTCAAGATCCGCCAATGAATATGTGATAATAAGATAATAACAATATAACAGAAACATATGATAAATTATCATATTTAATCGAACTTGAGTTGGGCCAGTATTGTCAATCTTTTGATTGAGGAGTTGAAGTTCTTCCTGATTTTGTGCTTGGAGGGCCTCCATGTCCTTATGATGCTGAGTAGAAGCATTTTCGTGTCCTGGCGATGTTGAACACATATTTACTCGTACTATTGAATGATGTTTTCAAACTAGCTTTGAATAACACTAATAGCGTTAGTGTCCATGTCAACTACCAAGGATGTAGATGTTTGAATATGGCATAAAGTGACTACCATATATCTTGTAGCCAAGAAAATATTTTACCCATGTCCCACGGTGGGCGCCAAATGTTCTTACCTGACACTACTAAGAATATGCTATTTTCACCTATATGTTATTTTCTTACCTTCTGACATCAACCTATAAAAATTATCTTTGAATATTTCTATATTTCTTTAAGGCTTAAATATGCATTTGGTCCCTATTTTTGTTTTTTTATTCAATTTAGTCCTCATTTTTGTTTTGTGTTCAATTAGGTTCTCGTTTTTGTCATTTTTTTTTATCAATTTGGTCTTTTTTTACTAACCGTGTTTAAATAGTTAACATTTTTTAATAGTACATGTCATGTGTCAGCTCTTGATTTTTTTTATTGTTTTTAAAATTTTTAAAATTTTTTATTATTTTTAATTTAAAAAAAAATTGTCCATGTGTCAAGTCATAATTGTGTCACATGTAAATATTATTGTCACGTCTCAGTTTGTTGTTGTATTATTTTTTTTTGTTCAATTTAGTTCTTATGTTTGTTATTTTTATTCAATTTAATTTCTATATTCGTTATTTTTATTCATTTTCGTCCCAATTTTGGTTAAAATGAATCAATTTCGTCCCTTTCAAATTGACACTAAATTTAATATCTTTTATCAAAATTATACTAATAGTTTTTTCTAAAATTGACATTTTTATTAATTATTTTTTAAATTCAATTATAAATTATTAAATTTTATTATGAATTGAATAAAATTCTTAATATTTAATTGTTAAATAGAATGTAATTATTTAAAATATTATTAGAGTATAATTATTAATTGTTTTTTTTAATATTTATATTCTGTGATATTTTTAAAATTGATATTTAGAAATATTTCAAGTATTAGAAATATTTTAGAAAAGTAAATTAATATTTATAAAATTAATATTTAAATATAACACATTTTATATTTTAATATTAAAATGCAATAAAAATGTTAAATATTTTAGATTTAAATGTTAATATATACTTTTAAAATATTTAATAATTACATTTTAATAATATTTAAATAATCATATTCTCCTTAACAATTGAATCTAAGAATTATATTCAATTTATAATTAAATATAATATTAATATCAATTTTAAAAATAAATATATAATATTTATAAAAAAAATTAAATTTGGTCTCAAGTTGAAATGGAAAAAATTATTCCATTTAAACAAAAAGTGAGACTAAACTAAACAAAAATAACAAATATATAGGACTGAATTGAACAAAAATAACGAATATCAGAACTAAGTTGAACAAAAAGAAATAATACAACCACAAAATGACATGTGACACTAATATTGACACGTGACACAATTGTGACTTGACACATGGATAATTTTTTTGAAATAAAAAAACAAACAGGAGCTGACACGTGGTATGTACTGTTCAAAAATATGAACTATTTAAACCTTGTTAGTAAAAATGACCAAATTGATCAAAATTTGACGAAAATGAAAACCTAATTGAATGCAACATGAAAATGATGACCAAATTGAACAAATATAATAAAAATAGGGACCAAATTTGTATTTAAGTCTTTCTTTAATCACTTATTAAAGTTAAAAAAAAAATGAGAGGATGGTGATTACAATATAGTTATTACATATAGTTATCTAGTTGTCCACCTTGCTAGTCTTTCATTAATTTTAAGAATCATATTTTCCCCCATTTTCCTCTTTCTAGAATTACTCCCGGCTAGGATCCCTAATTACTTGAATGATAATATCCTCTTAGTGCAATTCAATATGGTAGCATAATGACTGAACTCAATATTATCCATCTTTATCCCTCCCAGTTTGCTTTCATACAAATTGACCTTTAGTCTTGATGTTAATTCAAAACATCTTAAAATACATTTTATTGTCATCACATTCTTCATTGTTTTCTCACAAATGAAATCATTCACAAATTGCAACATTTTTTTCCACTAGCATTACTTATCACTTTTACACCATTTATGCAATTTTGTAGCTTTTCTTATTAACATTGTTAACCCTTCAACCACTACCAAAAAAAATAAGAAAAGGGCTAGTGAATTTCGTTATCTGAGTTTTTTTGTTGGACTGAATTCATCTTTGAAGTTCTTATTAATAAGTATAGTTGTTAAAATCCAACCTTTCCATCATTTAACTTAGAATGTTCCACCTTACTAAACCATAAGCTTTGCAAAGTCTACCTTTATAAACTAACAAATGTTCTTTCTTTGTCTACTAATTCGTTTGCAACCAAAATACTATCAAGTAGATTTCTACCATAAAAAACAATTATTGAGTTTCATTTGTGACACTGAATAGTATTTTTTTAAGTTATATGCTAAAACCTTTATTATTATCTTATATAAACTTACTAGTGATACGTTCACTACAAGAATGTTGTCATTAAATAGAGTCGGTCAAAATGAAATATAAAAAATAGAGTGGGTCAAACTGACTCTAAATAAACAAAAATTAAAGACTAAACAAAAATAATAATAATACTTTACATTGTATGGGATAAGCTGACACTTCAAAATATTTTTTATTTATATAAGTGTTCGTCAAGCCAACGCTAGGTAAAGAAAATAAATAAAAATATTAATGAAAGAGTTGGTCAAACTCATTCCAAAATGGACTCGAATTAACCAACAAATGAAAATAATAATATATTAAACATTGTGTGGCTAGGCTGACACTAAAATATGGTCTTTTATTAACATAAGCTTCAGTCTAACTGACACTAATTAAAATAAATAAATAAAATTTATAAACATTAATGATGGAGTGAGTCAAGTCGATGGACGCAAATTAAAAAATAATATTATTAAACATTGTAAGTGCTAGACTAATATTTTTTTTTAATATAAGTGAGTTGTATTTATGAATAAAAAATTAAAAAAATAATGATAAAGTGGGCCAAGCCCACTTTAAAATTGGTGTAAATTAAATAATAAATAAATAATAATATTAAATATTGTGTGTGCTAGACTAATATTAAAAAATATTTTTTTTGTTATTACAAGTGTAGGTCTAGTAGACGCTTAGTAAAAAAATAAATGAAAGCTAAAAATCATAATGGTAATGGTAAAGTAGGTCAAACTCCCTTTAAAATGGATGCAAATTTAAAAGTAATAATATTAAATATTGTTTGTCAAGCATACAATTTGTTGTATTTATGGATTAAAAAGTTAAATGAACGATGCAATTATTTCACATTTCATACATTTTGTTTTCCCACTTTGAATAAGCCCACATGAAACATTTTCCTCTCTTTTTTCCCATTTTCACGAAACCTGCTATATAACACTACAAGAATGTTTCAAATTAGCTGTAAAAAAATTTCATCTACATCAAGTATGACGCTAATAGCGTCGGCCATACGTTGGCTAACTCGACGCTACACAAGAAAAAAAATACAAAATATTTAAAGTGGAAGTCAGATAATATATATTAATATTTTATATTATTATTTAAGTTTTACGTTGCAGTTAGCGTCTTCAAACACAACACAATAGAGTCGCGCAAGTCTCGGACGCAATAATGTCCACGTTTGTTGACTCTTTGTTGACGTTGGGTCTAAGAAAGAGGAAAAATGAGAAATTAAAAAGATTCATGAATATTAAAGTTTACCCTTTTCATTTGGAGTCCTGACCTTTCAGCTAGCTCGAGAAAAAGCTACATTTCTCACTTCTTCGAGCAAGAAACTGTATTTCTCACTTCTTCGAGCAAGAAGATGCATTCCTCAATTCTTTGAACAACGAGGTGCATTTCTTTTTTGTTGTTCCAGCTGCATTTGTGTACCACATTTATTTTCCAGCTTCATTTCTCATTTCTTTTGCATTGCACCTCCAAACTCCATTCCTGTCGAACCTCCATTTCGTATGAAGATTGGTGAACGAACGAATTTCAAGGTTTATGGAGCTTGAGCGAATCCCCACTTGGTTGTTGATTTCACAAATTCGAATAGGAGTTACTAGGTAAGGTCAAAACACTTCTCTGATTTGTTGATTGTGAAACCCTAATGTATCCCAATATTGAAGTCGAACATGATTGGGAGGTACTAGCATATGCATGTGTTTAGCCTGCAAAAAATGGTATTGCATCATTGCCCAATTGATTTTTTATGGCTTTCTGTTCTTGCCAAAGTTGGTGTAGAGGACAAGAATTTTCTTGCAACCCTTTTCGTTATCCATTCACCATCACTGGTCAGGTCTTACTATTCTTGTGCCTTTCTCCACCTTGCAAGTCACATTTTTTTTTAATCTTTCTCTGCTTTCTTGTCCTAGTTGTGTAAGACTTTGATGGTCTATGAAAAAAGTGTATGCTTAATCCATCTCTTGTTACTCATATCAGACACATGAACCACACAAAATGTAGGTGAACTGAAAAACAAAACCCTAGCTTTTTCTTTTATATATTAAATATAGTACAAGTTTCTTAAACTTTTTCTTGGTATGTATGTTACCTTTTCTTGGTAAAAGAAAAAGAAGAACATGTCAACCTCATGTTACTTTTTCGTGGTATGTATAATATAGATATATTAGCTATAATGTAACTTTGTTGCATTTTTGTTATCAAGTCATGTGGGTGTTACCTTCAACAGTAGGTAAAACAGGTGGTGGTTGGTTGAAACTAGTTTACAATTAAGCATGGTCGTACATATTTGTGTGTGCAAGCAATGGTGTTATATCAGCAGCTACCTTAGTCCTTTCATGTCTTGTTTCACTTTTTGCTACAAAAGCAAACTCTAGTTTTACCAAAAGAATGTTGAATTCCGTGAATCATGTTAGCTTTGGTCAGCTATGCAAGTGAGACACTCAATTCATTGATTTGAGAAAAAAGAATGTAGAACTTTAGTAGTAATATGATAGTGAACATTGTAATAGACTTATTGACCAATGTCATTACAATCACTTTCTAGACAAATATTTGCTTCCTTTGTTGTTATATTTTCAAGTACAATGTTGTTATAATTTGATGCTCAAAATTATCACTTTTGAAGTTGAGAGTAATTCTGGTTGAAGTTGGAAAGAATATGATTTAATGTATATATGTATGTTATTTATCAGGTTTAATATAAAAACAGAGCATGCAAATACATAAAATTGGTTTGCTACTCTATAGCTTGCGTCGGCCATAACGTCAGCTAGGCCCACTCTACATCAAAACTAATTTAAAATTCACGCGACTATCTATAGCGTCGCATCTAGGGACGAGTAAAACCATGCTATAGCGTCTACATAAGGCGGACTCTATAGCGTCTACAATTGGCCGACTCTATAGCGTCTTCATACGGCCCACTCTATAGCGTCTCCATATGACCCACTCTATAGCGTCAACAATTGGTCGACTCTATAGCGTCTCCATACAGCCCACTCTATAGCGTCTCCATACGACCCCCTCTATAGCGTCTACATAAAGTCGACTCTATAACGTTTACTTAGAGTCCTATATGGCTAATTCTATAGCGTCTACTTACGGTTGACTCTATAGCGTTCCTAGGTTTTTCTTCACAGCCTATTGGGACGCTTGGACGACGCTGTAGAGTTTGTTTTTTACTCTTAGAGTTTACTTTTGGCCGACTCTAATTTAATATTTTCTAGTAGTAAGGAGTGCAACCATCATCTCTTTCATCTTTCATCGTCATCTTCTTTAAAAGATCAACCCACCAGAGCTTCCCCTCAACAACCTCCATTTCCATCCTCATCTATGTGTTTCTCGACATTTGTGTCTTCTCCCTAATTGTTTTTCTTTCGATGAGACTTCAACGAGACACAAAGAGTTTCTAACTATCAACAATTTTTTTGAAAAAATATAATTGAGTAAGAGCTTGACCAACAATGTAATCAATATTTCTTAAAATAAAAGGTGAGTGTTGACTAGATCGACACTATCAATAATATTTTGTTAAAAAAAAAGTGAGTGTGGGTTAAAAGTATGCTAGTTAAGTCCATTTTTAACTTTTTTTTTTTTCTTAGAGTTGATTTGGAAGGATTAGGCCAATGCTAATAACGTTGGTTTTCAAAGCCGATATAAACCTTTGTAGCTTGCAGTTGTGTATGATGGATAACGTAAAGACACACACTAATCATGATTAGCGTGGTTTTATTTATTTTGTGTGAGATTTTTGGCCGACTCTAACTTTAAGATTTCTTGTAGTTCAAATTCCTACATGTTATCAACGTTTGGGACAAAGGTAATGTATAGAAGGCATTACACCCTCTAGGCCATTTTATTGGTTCTAAATTAATGTAGCTTCGATGCAGAGATCTTTCTTGTTCCCTCAATTGTGGACTGTTATACCGTTTTGGGAGACACGCAATAACAAAAGTGCACTACCATAGTTGTAACTATGACCGCAAAGCGCAATTACTATTCAAAAAACTGATAGTATTTTAAAGTTGTGAAAGGAATAATTTATGAGATAATGAAAAATTGTAAAAATAGTAAAATGTGAAAGTAATAGTCGAAAGTAATATATATTTTTTTTTAGTAATTTGTTAGATATTATCTTGTTTACAAATGGTACTGTATAAGAGTATTTATAGACCTGTATATTATTTTAGAAATTGCTAGTTATAACTCCTGTATAATGTTCTAAATTTTTTACATTATGAATTTTTACTTCCTATCTTTAGACTTTTCTACCATGTTCTAGAATTTGCATTGCATGATATTTCAATACTTCGGATTTTCTATATTTTTCTAGAATTACATTATACTTTAATAAAAACCATTATCATGTTGCGTTAGTAAGCGTAAAGTTATTTTCTGCTAACACTGTTCACTTTATCCGTCAAATATTCACAAAAGCCCTAACAAGCCATAAAGAGAAACAAGGCTGATCAAGCTTGGCTAGCATATTAAGAATCCCAATTGTGAACATACAATGGAACCCATTTATTCCATACACATAGCACTAGTTTTATCAACGTTTATAGATATTCGCACAAATCAAAGAAGAGAATGAGTACATACATAGGAATTGATAATGGATTTTAACCCTGAAATTTCTAATACATAAGTATATATGAGCATATACCTCACTTTTAGTTTCGTTTAATAAGAGTTCACTTTCCTGCAATTAACACGAACTTCACCTTGATTCCCAGTAAGAGGCTGAATATTTCCCATCTTGACAATAGAATTAGCGAAGTCTCGGAAGAAAGCTTGGTTGTCGTAACTGTACTGTTGAACAAGTGCATCAGTAGAAACACCATTGAAGAGTTCTTGATCAGAGTGAAGAAGTCCAATCTTGTTAACCAAATTAGAGTAATAAGATACGTCAAAGTTGGCGGGTGTTGAGTCCAAAGGAGCAAGGTTTTGGTCACCGCCATTGATAGGGCAAATGTATTTGAGATATTGTGCAAAGCTGGGATCGATGTTTGAGTCATTGTAGATGTGGGCCTTGAAGTTAAAACAACGTGCATATCCAATGGTGTGGCCTCCAGAAAGAACAACAAGGTCCTTCTCATCGAGACCATGGTTCTTGAAGTTGGTGATGAGTTGAGAGAGGCTGAAAAACGGTCCTGGAATGTTTGCATTTGCTGCGTCACGGCTTGCTGTGGTGGCGTCTCTTCTTCCCAGTTGCACTTCCCAGGTTGGCCCACCTAACTGCATAATTATTGTTCACAATTCACAAATTGTTTCATTCATATGTTATTAGAAAAACGTATGTGCTATATTTGAGCATGGACATAGAACAGATTTCAGTGACTGAAACTTCACACACGGTATGTCATTATCACCCTACATACGCTGTGACGTCCACAATAATTTTATAGGTGGGTTGAGATTCAACCAATGGGTTATTTGGACTTGGTGTATCCCTAGAAAGTAATAAAATTATTCTATTAGGTTTCTGTACGTAATACATGGCTTTTGACTTTGGTGTAGGAAAGTTATCCCAAAAGGGAACATCATGTATATATTTCCTTGGAGACTAATTCAATTCAAAATGGTGTAATCACCATAAAAAAAATATTAAATACGATTTTGGTAACTCAATTTTAAATGAAAATTAAAATTAGATTTTTTTTTAAATTTTTGTCTAATTTAGTCCTTAAATTCTAAAACTACATAGATTTAATTCTTTTAATAATATTTTGTTAAATTTATTTAATATTTCAAACAAGTTTTATAATAACATTTGAGTTATTTACACAATTTGATATATTTTTACTTCAATATTAATTAAAAAACTATCATAAAACCTTTAATAAATTTAACAAAATTTGATGGTGAAATGTTAAGAATTAAGAACATTATTTAATATTTTATCAATTTTTAAAAATTAATAAGAAAAAAACACTTCTATTGTTGTTGGCAGAGATATAAAAATTTTATATTTAAAACGACATAAACATTAATTAGTGCATCCACCAACTGTGTAATAAACTATATACATCGATTAATTTTATAATAATCATAGAGTAATTAACGTTTAATTAATTGAACATTTTTGTGTTAAAATTACTCACCGCAACAACAGAGTCACGAGCGACAATAGCCAATATATCTGCACAAGAAACAACTGGTTTTCCACATGCCTGGTCCACAGCTTGCTTGATCTCATCCACAACTTCAAATCCTCTTACAGATTGAACATTTGCAAATGCATTCTTTTCACTGTCAATGGTGGGTGAAGGGTCTAGCAGAATCGAACCATCACAACCCTGTTCAATCACCATCACAAAAATGACATATTAAGAGAGAATAGTGGTAGATGTATATGAACACATGCATAAACTATCAAGGTACATACATATATATTTGTTTGGTACAACCTAGGTACATAAAAACACATGCATGCAGAGTCTTACGTTAACGAAACAATCATGGAAGTGCAAGCGCAGCAATGAAGCGCCCATACGGTTCTCTCTCTGCACTGCAGCCTCTACCACACTCTTGATGGTGCTCAAAGCATTGGGGCAAGAGTAATCGTAGTAATTAGGTGTCAACTGAGAGAAACCTAAGCTTGCAACAGTTGCAAACACGAAGGCATGGAGAAGAACAGAGAAATACCATCGAGATGCCATTTTATTTATTACTATGTAGTGAATGCTGAAACTGATATTATGTATTGGAATTTTCCTGATTTTTCTGTGGCCACATTAGTTGTATTTATAAAGACACCAAGACGTGTGCTGAGAAATGAAATATAGGATATTTTATTGTTGATTCATAAAAATTATATACAAATGAACTGCACCATATCATACCTAGTGATGGTGGACTGAGCCTATGAAAAAGACCATTTCACCTCAACGAAATCTTCATTTGTCGGCATGGATTAGCAGTTAAGAAATTGATCGTAAAATAAAGAATAGTTGAGTGATTGATCTAGTCCACTGTGTTAGTTGATAATTTATGTACGCACGCCAACTACAAAAGAATAATGACAAAAATGGTGTAAACTGTAAAAAGGGCAATATGCACGGTATACATATCTATTTTTATTAAATTAATAAAAAAAGAGTTTTAATCACTTCTTCAGAAAGGTAATTAAAAATGTAATGTTTTTCTTAAAAACGAATTAATGTAATTTCCTTTAATAAATATTGCCTATTTTTTTTTCTCTCGAATGAACTGATCATATAAGTGAAAATTCTTCTTGGATGCCTATGTGTGATTTGGAAGTATGTCTATCATATTTGTAATTATATATATTATTTAGATGGATAGGAATAAGAAATAGAGATTGAAGTATAAAATTTAGAGAATTATACTTAGGAGAAAATGGTTTTTATGTTGATATTCAAGTGTAATTTTAATGAGAAAGTTGAGTATTGAATAATGATAAAAACTCAAAAATTTATTGTATTAAAATTTTGGGTTGACAATAATGTCAATCTCTCATGTTATTGGTATTGTTTGTTACCTCATTAAATTTCTTTATTAAAGATTCATAGGTGGTATTAGAATTAATGATTAGTCTTGATGAGTGGTTCATATGAGTACAATATAACACCAAAATCTTCCTATAAGAACGAAGATTCATAAAATTATTGTCTTAAAATTTTGAATTAAAAGTTTTGTCAATCTCTAATATGAATTAGACTCTGATTTCATTAGTGTTGTGTCTTCTCATGAATCTCATGAAACATCAATCATGCTTTTTTTTATATAAAAGTGGAAGATCATTTCTCCTTCCCCATCTCCTGCCAATTGGAAGACAGTTTGCTAGATCATACAGGTAATTTTTTTTTTTATTTTAAATAAACAGTGAAGTTTCATATTTTTTTTTTTTGCATTCTCTTATTTTTATTTAGCTTCACCTTATTTTTATAGAAGAAAAACAGAGAGAGGATGGGATCTGAACAAGTGAACATACATCACATATATTCTTATTCTTTGCTTGGAGATTTGTACTCCTAAAGCTAGTCATAACAAGCTGAAAAACTTGGTGGAGATTGTTTTTACAATTATGAATATTTTAGGTGTTCCAACCTTTTTGTCGTTATTCCACATCTCTACAAACATGATTAGCCTCTCTTTGAAATATGATGAAGAATGTATCTCTGAAATTATTGCTGATATTATTGGCCAACTTTATCCCGCATTTCAAATACTCCACAGAAAGATAGGAAGCTTCCTCTCTTATGCTTTTATGTTTATCTTGCACTCTTCCATCAGGGAGGATTATAATGGTCGCCCGGTTTAAATTACACGTAATATATATGGGAAAGTTATCTAAATTAAATTAGGTAAATTTTATTTTTCTTAAATTATAATATTTAATATCAATAAATAATAAAATATAAAATTAAATACAATAAATAATGATAAAAAATTATTGAAATATTCTTTTTATGTTTTTTTTTATCTTGAGTTGTTGAGATATCGTACTCATCATTTATTTTTATATGTTTTCTTTTGTTTTTAAAGAAAAAGTTAAAACTAATCATAAACTTCTTATTTTTTATTATTTCTGTTATCATTTCTCCTCTATTTAATCATTAGTATATTTTTTTATCTATAAGCTTTATATATATATATATATATATATATATATATATATATATATATATTTTATGAAAATAGAAGAAAGAACAATTAACTATGTGTTTTTTCATAATTGACTTTTATCTGTAATTTGATTGTCATATATTTTTCTTTTAGTAACTATTTCAATTAAATTTTTATTTGATTTTAATAAATTATTTTTACTCTTAAACTATTATTTTCTTTTAAAAAGAAAATTAAGTATATTGATTAAAAATAAAACAATAGATTCATTTTCTAAAAGTGATAAAAAAAAGAAAGCAACTTGTGAAGATGAAAACAAAAAATTCAACTTTTTCACATATTTTGAAGTGTGATATTAATGTTGCAATTGTTTAATTAGAGGAGCTCTCTCACTACAAGAAAAAAAATATTTTAGCCACCGATGAAGCTAGTGGCTAAATGGATAAAATTGGTTGCTAACAACCCTAGTCATCGAATTAGCATCGAAAATAGTAGCAAAAAATCTTAGTCGCAAAATAGTTAATCACCGATTTCAAAATCAGTAGCTAAACAACCACTGAAATTGTAGTCGCTAATCGAAACATATTTTCAATTTAATTATAGGTGAAGAGTTTTATATTAATTCTTTTGAACACGTGAAAACTTCCTCAAATATGCAAATATAGGAATATTCAATGAGTGATATAGAATAAGTTATAAAAACGTATTTAAAATGAGATTTATATCAAATACAACTTCAAAACTATTATTTTTCTAAGAAGAAACATCAAAAGATATTTCAATACTAAATTATGTAGTGTTGTTATATTAATGACAATAATTAAATATATAAATTTTAAGTACATTATTTTGACTATTCTAAAATTTTTGGTGAAGATTCACCATTATCTCCTATAATTAATTATACTACTTTCACAATTACCATTTCGAGTCACTACATGGAAAACACTTTGGACTAGTCATATAGAGAAATTAGGAAGGATAAGCTTCCACTAAGGCAATTATTAGAAAAACTTGGTGGTAATATATAAGATTAGCCTCAGTTCTTACATAATGATGGTCGTATTATCATATAAAGTTAATTTTTAAACTGTACGTGCATCGAAAAATGAAATTGAGTTTACATTTTTAAACAATATTTCACACTTTTGTGCAATGAAAAAATATAAATAAAATAGTTATTTCATTAAAGTTGTCACAAATATTTTTCGAAAGTGTCATAGGTAACATGAATGGATGTTTTGCGTCATCTATATCGTTGTAAGAAAAACAAAAATGATGAGAATTAAAAAAAATGTAATTAATTTCCACGTGCTTGAAAATTTTCATTCAAACACATTCACTTCAATATATGTAACATTTTGATAATATAATTTCCCTTCACGCCACCTAACAAAGTCCAGTAGGAAAGATAGATAAAGTTTAGTCAAGCTCATAAAAGTCTCCTTTCTTAAAAACTACAACTTAAAAGTATTGATATAACGTTGTCCACAATAAAATAAAGCTACCTAAGTAAACCATTTTCTCGATGCAGTGTTCTACAAGAAGCTGCAATTTACATGCGACAAATATATATATAAATATATATATATATATATATATATCTATATATATATATATATATATATATATATATATATATATATATATATATATATATATATATATATAT
>Ga0099822_1006956_pt1 | contig 14688 bp, 12 predicted proteins | sample CowpeawhiteBW_FD_76839 | JGI IMG/M metagenome (GOLD analysis project Ga0099822, IMG submission 76839) | Root nodule microbial communities of legume samples collected from California USA - Cow pea white BW | ecosystem: Host-associated > Plants > Roots > Nodule | place: USA: California | collected...
ATAAAAAAAAAAAAAAAAAAAAAAAAAAAAAAAAAAAAAAATATATATATATATATATATATATATATATATATATATATATATATATATATGGTTACTTAATATTGTAATAATTTTAATGGGGAGGGAGATGTGGCGGGGACATGTATTATGGCGGAAATATGTACATCCCCATATGCAATTGAAAAAGTCGGGAATTCTCCATACCTGTATCCATACCCAGTCAATATGGAGATTTTCCGTCAAAACGGAGACGAGTTCGAACAATATCCATGGAGACAGATTTATTTGCCATCTCTAACTATAATAAATGTGAATAAACTAATTAAAGAAATGGTGTCGTGTTTAGTGAATAAATAATAGTTATACTACCTTACTAAGTTTTTTAATGGCTTAATTAAATTTAAATTTATAATAAATTTAAAAAAATTTCAAATTTTTATTAAATTGTTATTAAAATGTTGTAATCTTAAATTATTGTAGTTTATTGAATTCTTAAAATTAAAAAAAAAATTAATTTATTCTAAATAATTAGATTTATATTTTAAAGATGTGACGTAAGAGTTATCGTCACTTAGTCTAAACATCGTTATATAATATTTTTTACAAAAGTAATAAACAAACTTTTTTCTGTGTTTAATAAAATTTATTTTTAAAATTAATTAAAATTATAAACTTATAATATTATAATATTATAAAATTATTAATAAACCAAAAAATTTGATAGGAACTATTTTCTTTTATAATTTTATAAATAATATAATTTTATAATTTTATAACTTTATAATCTATGAGTTTACAGTTTTATAATCTTCTAATTTTATAATTTTATAATTTTATAATTTATAAATTTTTAATTTTTAATTTATAATTTTATAATTTAAGTTAAATTTAAAAATAATTTCTGTTACATAAAATAAATCTTTCAAGAAAATCTTCATCATCATTATTTAAATTTAACACAGAAAGATTTTAAAAATTCAATTAAAAAATGTTAAAATTTGAAAAACCATAAGAAAACAACAGAGAGTTTTTAAATTTATTACAAACTTAAAAGTTAATTAAGCCCTCCATGATTTAATTAATCACACATTACATTTTCTACAAATATATCCAAGATGGAATTGAAGCATGTTATATAGCATTAGAAATAACGATCAACATAAACAAACCCAAGTTGTCTGAATTCACAGCGTGAACCGTGATAGACCCACAAAGACAAAAACACTTCAGCTTTAAGTTGGCCTTAGCCATTGGTTTGTTTGTGTCTTATCTATCTAGTTGGTTGTGAGTACATCGTTGTTTTGTGTTGTTCCTCAGACTCAATTATTCAAAGTCAATATTAATATGCACCCCAATTCAAGTCTTTGATTTGTCTTCCACGGATCACAACAAACAGCGCTCCCACGCACTAGGTTGACCACTCTCTCTGCTTTTTGCACTTTTGGTTCTTCCTCTTACATCGATCAACACAGGTTGGAATAGAAGGAGAGATAAAGATAAAAGAGTGTACCTTTATTTATTTAGTTTGTGCGGTGGGGGAATGGGAGAAGCGACCCTTATATAACGGTAATTCCGAAATGAGTGGTAGTTAAGAGGCTCAGAAAGACCATCCAGCAGAATTTTCATGTGCGCTTTTGTTAAGTCAAGTTTCTTCAATATTATCGTCGGAGCAAAGGAATAGGAAGACCCGGAAGCGTTTTGACAAAGGTAAGACTCGATTTCTTTGTTCCCACTTAAGAATTTAGTGCGACTTTGGGGCCTTATGTTCTTCATTGTTGGAAATGGGGCGGTAAGGTTCATTCTTTCCGTAGCATTTCATGTTTTGGAACAATCAAGTTAGGAGCTTTGTTGAGGATTGTCACTGGGGTGGGGGTTTGTTTCTGGAAATTTTATATTCTTATTGATGTGAACTGAATGTGCAGTATTATTGTGGCGATTTTGTGTTGATGTTATGATTGATGGTTTTGGGGTTTATCATGAAGGATTTGTGCTGTGTGTTGATTTTGTTAGGCTACTCTGGTTATCCTGTGATTTCTGTTATAAGATAGAAAGAATTTGGAATAGGTGTTTCGGTTCTGACATTGGCTCTGTTTGAAACGAAATGAAATGTATTTTTAATTGAACTGCTATTGTGTTTAAACTTTTCTTGCCTTGTGCTATGGATGTTTAAAGAGTGTAAAGAGGAAATATTGCGTACGCTCAATTTTTGTAATTTTAGTTGTGGTGTTTCTGTTGGTAATTATATTTTAATTAATTACAAGAGGGGAATAAGATGCTAGCTAGTAGTGAGTTGTAGAAAAAGAAACCAGGCAACCAAATTCGTTAGATGATTCTACTTTTTTTTTTTTTTACCATATATCTTCAGTGATGCCAGGAAAAGGAAAAAGGTGAGGTTAGTATAGGATGAAATGCTACATGTTTTGAGTTCTTGAAATTTATATGAAACGTAGAGGTGAATAAAAGCAACTTGTAAAGAAACAAACAACTTTAGTTGATTCTCAAAATTACTTCCATTCTAATTAAAAGAAACTCTTCTGCTACGAAGCATCTTGTACTTCACTTTTTCTCTTTTTGTACATTTCTTTGATATCTTACAGGCTTGTAAACGAAATCAGTTTTTATGTATTTCCCATTGGGAAATAAAAGGGAATCACGATGATACCGATACTTTCTTTTTATGTTTTCAGTGAATAAGAGCAGACAAATCCCTCATTATATGAAATTCTTCTTACCAATACTTTCCTTTTATGTTTTCAGTGAATACTGCAAATAAATGAGAGCATACAAATTCCTCACTGTACCTTTATCAAATTCTTCTTTCTGAGCCTTTTATAAATGATCAAATTAGTTTAGATTTATCAGGAATTATGTGAACTTTAGAATGAAGAAGTGGAAGAGGCTACATGTAAAAAGGAGAAATGTGTGATTGTAAAAGTGGATTAAGAAAAAGTTTACAACTCTCTGAGTTGAGATTTCCTTTGGTACATGTTAGAAAGGCTAGCCTTTTGTAGTAAATGGCTTACATGGATGGAGGGATGTACGGAATCATCCACCATATTGATTCTAGTAAACAAGAACTCATCTAAAGAGTTCAAACCAAGTAAAGGATTAAGGCAAGGGGAGCAATGAGCATCTCTTTTGTTCTTAATTGTTGTGGAAAGGTTGGCTGGGCTGGATAGACAGGCTACTGAGAAAATTATGCTAGAAGGTTTGAAGGTGGGGAAAAATAAATTGGAAGTGACTATTTTGCATTTGCAGATGACATGTTTTGAATTAGCATTAGGCCCTATGGGTAACTTCCATAAGAGTAAGGTTGGGGAGTTGGGTATATAGACAAAGGGAAGCTAGATAGGTACTCCAAAATATTAAACTGCAAGATAATGAATGTACCCTTCACATATTTGGGAATTATTGTGGGGGGCAAAATCCTAGGAAGCAAATCTTTTGGCAGCAGGTTGTGAATAAAATCAAGAAAAGACTGTTTTGGTGTGAAGGGAGATTTGTGTCTTTTGTGAACCAAGTGTGCCTAATAAAATTTGTTATTACAACAATTCCCTTGTACTATCTGTCCTTTTCTAAGGTTCTAGTGGAACATTCTTTGAAGCTGGGGATCAAACTTTCTTTGAGGCCGGGGATCACAAGGTAGGAATACAGCATGGATTAAAAGGGAGAACACGTATAAACCAAAGGAGGAAGGAGGGCCAGGAATTATAAACAAATAGTGCCCTGCTCGCAAAGTGGAAGTGAAGACTAGGAGTGAAAAAGCAAGGTTCGTGGAAGGAAATACTAGGCTTCAAGTATGGATAATGGACACGATTGAATGAGAGACCTAGATCAAATCATGAATTTTGGTGGAGGGAGCTATGTGATGTGTGTGGAAAGATGAGGAAGCACTTCAGTTGAGATTCCCTAGATTATATACAAACTTGAATAACAAAATGAAAAAGTTGAGGAGGTAGGAAGATGAAATGAGAGTACATGGGAGTGGTGTATGAAGTGGAGACGGGAATGGCTTGAGTGGCAAAAAGATCAAGTTGATGTGTTCATGCAAGAGATTCAAAGAATTTTAGTACATAAAGAAAGGGAGGACGTATGGATGTGGAAAAAGGAAGACAAAATCATGTTTGGTTAAGTCGACATATTCAAAATTGCAGGATAATTTTAGTGGGGAAGAGGTTGACTTATTCAACCTATTCTGGGAGATAAAGCTCTCCGTGCAACATTTTGCATGGCAGGTAATCTTAAAAAGTTGGCAACGAGAAAAAACCTTGGTAGAAGGGGCATTTTGATTAGGAATATGGCATGTGTTTTGTTATTCCTTTGCTGTAAACTTGTTAGAAATGTAAGGGATATGTGTGATAAGTGGGTAGGAGTTATCACATCATAGCCAACCAATGAATGGAACGCTTCAGGGATACCGTCTGCAGTTGTAAGGTTGTGGTGATGGAAGGATTTTTTTAGAAGGATTTTGTTTAAAATACTGTCAAACTATAAGGGTCAAAACTGTGGAAGAAACTCCATAACTTCTTTTTTAATTCTTTCTTATGTATATAAAAGTCGTATGCGGGTTGGAGCACTTTAGGCACTTCTATATCAAATATATCTTTTTTGTTGATAGAAGAAATCTGGACTATTGCGTGCTAATTACCAATCACTAACTACTGTTGCTTCACTTTATTAGTGTAAGTACTTTTGAGACATTGGCTTACACTTCGTTTGTATTGGATGGTCGAGCATGAAGTAAAATAACAAAAACAAAGTAATATTATTAATTCTTTAACATATATAATTGATTATATTAAAAACTTAACCTTTAATATACATTGATAATAATAATAAAATATTTACTATATAATTAATTACTTTGAAGGGATAATATATGCTGTAAATATTTTATTTGTTATTCAACACGTAATTATGTATTTGAGAATGATGGACTATAAATTGTTTAGCGCAAAATTGATTTTTTTATTAATTTATTTTATTCCTCATTTCTCGTGCTTTGCCTTTGTTCTTTTACTTTGTGGTCTTGAAAGAAACAAGTCGTGAATTAACTAGCCAATTGTGGTCTATCTTTTCGTGTGTTGAATTAGTACATAGGTGTGGTGGTTTTGTTCTTCTTCTACCAAAGATCTCATTTCTACCTTACTTTCAGGACAAGCTGAAGAAGTACAGACCACAATGGATGAATTTGGTAAAAAAGTTGAAGGTGACTTTTATGCTGTAGATTCAGCTTTTGGAAAACCCTACGCACTTCAGGGCTTTTCAACAAAAGAAAACGACACACAAGAAGAGTTATCCCTGCAAGCTTTAACGGAAATAGATTATCGACTAGCCTATTTTACCGAGAAGCTGGTGAACTTGCATGTGCTTTATATTTATCTATTAAGCGAGGAAAGTGATCTTGAAGCAATGGATTCAAAGAATAACTGCATCTTGGAACAATTATTTGAAAAGGCAATGACATTTGATCTATTGTCTGGCATTTTGGATTCTGAGGTAAGAGAGCTTGACAGTTTCATGGACGCTCTCCAAGAAGAAATTTTATTTGCTCGTCATAAAATATCTTCGTGCAGACATTTGACTGAGGTTTCCCTTATGATGGACAAAAAATTGTATGACTCTGAAGAGTCTGTGAAACAGTTTCAACAGCAGTTAATGGAGTTGAAAATGCAATCATCCCAGTTACAGAAAACCATGGATGCTTATAGAAATGAGAATTGTAAGTTGGAATTCTTACTAAAGTTTTTTTTTTTTTTCTGACATTTATACTGAGCGTGCAGTTCTTTTCCAAGTTTGGGATGACTGTTCACCTTTCTTAGTCATCCATGTAAACAGGCGAAACGGGGAAGGCCTTGAATTTATCAGGAAATGGTCAACTTTCAGATGTGAAAGCAAAATCCAATGATCAGATGGTTGAACAACGAAGATATATTCTGCAAATGCTTGAGAAATCTCTTGCAAGGGAGCTAGACCTTGAAAGGAAGTTAGCAGAGTCAAAAGACAATGAGGACCTAAAGTTGAAACTCCGTTACACAGAACAAGTGGCATTTTATATGGAAGAAGCAGCAGAAGTAGTTTGGGGAAGATTTCTAGAGGCAGAGAATGCTGCAGAGGTGTTAATGGGGATTTCTAAAGGTATAATGGGACGTCTTCAAGTAAGTGAGTTCAATCTCAGTAGTTCTATGCAACGAGAAAATGAGTTGAGATCAACAGTTCAAAATTTGATGGAGCAAATCAAGGCTAAAGATGCTGCTTTAGATAAGCTTGAGACATGTAATATCGAGAGTACTAAGGAAAATTCTGATGTGTTGGCTTTGAGGGAAAAGGTGAAATTTCTTGAGGAGGAGAGAAAGGATTTTGAGCTTCGGATTAATAATGCGATTGCAGAGAATGAAGCATATCATGAACATCATATTGAAATGGAAAATTTTGTTGAGTCTCTGAGAGAAAACATTGACATTGCATTAAGTAGGGCTGAGAGTGCAGAAGCTAAGGTGACACAGCTAACCGAGACCAACTTGGAACTTACTGAAGAGATGAATTTTCTTAAAGGGAGTGCTAGCACTGCAGAGAAAAAGGTTGGTTCACTTGAGAAGAAACTAAGGGAATTAGATATCCAACTACAGACTGCAAAGGCATCTTCTGAAGCAAGTCAAGAACAGCAGAACATGTTATACACAGCTATATGGGATATGGAAATATTAATTGAAGAGCTGAAGTCAAAGGTTTCAAAAGCTGAAAGTAATAATGAAAGTGCTGCTGAGAAATGTTTTGTGCTATCTCAATCAAACTTAGAACTTAATAAAGAATTGGATCTCCTTAGGTCCAGAACAATATGCTTGAAAACGTCTTTGGATCAAGCTAGCCATACAAATTTTTCAAGGGCAAAAGAAATTGATACTAAAACCAAACTTATCATGGACATGGTAATGCAATTAGCTGCTGAAAGGGAGCACATCAATAACCAGGTAATGACTTAAGAAATTTGTAGGTTTTGAACTCTAATTTCAATGGTTTCTTTAAGAGAAAACTTATATTTAGGTCCTTTAAAGATACGTGTACTCAATTAGGTTTCCTACAGTTTGATTTCATCAGAGAAGTATTCAATGTCTTCATTTATCTAAGTTTGATCCTTCTGTACTTAATTCATGAAATTATATCATCTTAACTGTTATTGCTACAACCGAATGTGAAAATAAAATATTTAATGATTCAATAGTTGGAAATTATACCTGCAGAGCACAATTAAGAAAAAATGTCTATTTCAAGTATCAAAAGAGTGTTGCTGTTTCCACCCTTCGTAGTTTTTCAAGGGACATTAAAGAAAATATACCTATGCGGATAATCTACAGTGTGCCTGAATCAGAATTTCAAATCCAGATCTATTATGGTTCATGGTTGCTTATCCTGAAAGAAACAAGTGGGAGTTAGGTGATTATGACTGTGTTTGGCATAATTAGAGAATAAATCAGTATTTTTCCTTGGAACAGAATAAGAAACCGAAAAAAAGTAACATGATAATTTTGAAGTTATGATTATGTTTGTTGATTTATAATTTTTTTCCAAATAACTCTAGAATTATTATTCAACTTTTTATGAATTATACACTAACAGGGACATTAGATTTCTTATCATTGTTCTTCTTGCAGTTACTTGCTTTAAAACAGCAAAATAAACATTTGGTACTAAAGTTAAAGAATACTAAAATTGATGGATCTTTACATACATGCAACTATGGACTGAATAACAGCAACGACGATCAAGATTCCAACATTGACTCAAGCAATGATAGCTGTGCTAAGTCCTCGGATGAGGAAGTAATAGATCACTTTAATGCCGCCTTTCAGGCAGGTACTTATTTGTCAGCCTTATCTTTTTAATTTGTAGGTATGCTTATTATGTGAAATGTAGGTGTTACATTTAAGGGTCTACTTAGGAAATTTTCTCCAAACTACTTGTAGAGAAAGAAAATAAGAAGAAAAATAAAATAAGGTTCTCTATAAGCTCTATTGTGCACTAAGTGTTAAATTTTGCCCCAGAACAATGCAAGAGCGACAAATTTAGTAAAGCATATTATATTTGTTGTTAGTCGGATATTAAATGCAATATTGCAAGTTGTTGGTATGATATTAAATGTATTAGTAAAAGTTGTTAGAAGACTCTAGAAATATCTAATAATTATTACTTTAGGGTTTGGGTTCTCTATATATCAAAGTTGATGTACTGTTTCAAATAAATTAAAAAAAAATAAGAATCTTCTTTTTTTTCAAATTAATCCTTTTAAGTTGGTATCAGAGCTCCTGATCTAAGAGCCTTGCTTCTGCATTTCTTCTTTTCCATCTTAGTTAAAGTTTTCGTTAGCATTGCCTGAAGTGCTGCCATTTCTTTTAATAAATTGGTTACATGAAGTGCTCCCAAGTTGTGGTTTTGTCACTACTGCTGCCCCATCTGCTGCCACCCACGGGAGCTGTCATGGGAGCCATTGTTGGAGCTTTCGCCAGGGCTATAACTGCTGTATCACTGCTGCCACCGTCACTGCTACTGAATAACTGCTGTCATCATCGCTGCTGCATCACCACTGCTGTTGCTGTCATCACGCTGCTGCCATCACAACTTCTGTCACCGATGTATTTCTGCTGCCATCACTGGAGCTTTCTGTCTTACCTTTTATTTTCATTTAGGAGAGGACTAAGGAATTCCTATTATTTAATTTTGGCATGGCATCTCCCTAAGCAATGCCAATCTTCTGCACTTGCCTGATGACTGCCACCTTAATGATCGGAATTATCTCTAATGGACTCAATTTATCATATGTACCTGAAAGGGAACATGTAGACTCAATGATATTGAAGGAAAGTCCATTTCCCTGGATGATCCTAATTTTCAAATTTGGGATAATGATGACTCACCAGTCATTACATGCTTATGGGGATCCATGACTACGTAAATTAGTAGAAACTATATGTTCTACTCCAATGCCCGTGAAATTTGGGAGGACCTTGCAGCTACTTATTCTATGCGACAAGACATCTCTAGATGTTATGAGTTAGAAACCAAGATCTTTGGTGTCAAGCTGAGAACTCTCTATTTCATAATATTATGGAATGTTGAAGGGTATGTGGATTGAGTTGGACCAATATCAAAATTTGAAGCTTGAGAATAGCAAAGATGCTATCACACTTGCTCAGTTTGTTGAACAATCTCGGATATTTAACTTCTTATTAGGATTGAATCCTGAATATGACCCTATTAGGGCTCAAATGCTTGGAAAGGAAAAACTTCAGTTGAGATTAGAACAAAAATCTTCTTTATTATCTGAGGTGAGGAGGCTCGTCAAATAGTCATGATGAATGAGCCCTCCATTGAAGGAGCTGACATGTTCTCCGAATAGACTTCCAAACTCAGGACTTCAAATCTTGCAAATATGAAACTTAGCTTAAAAGGTAAGGAAAGTGTTCTCATTGTAAGAAATCTGGACACATCAAGGACACTTGCTTCAAGCTACATGAAAGGAGAAAGTTCTCAATTGTCCAGTGGAACTAAAAGAACAACCCTCTAGGAAAGCTTATTAGGTATCTTTAGATTCTGAAAATTCTAGCAAAATACCTTTTTCCTCTTCACCTGAGGAAACAATGCTTGCACTACATGCCAAGATTGAACATATAAAATCTCTTATGGAGTCTCTAAGTAAGCTACCTTCTGGTATTTGCTCTCTAATCATGATCGGTAAGAATTCTAATTCTTCTCTTAATGTTTCTAAAACTTTATGAAAGGATTCTTGGGTTTTGGACTTTGGTGCAATAGACCATATGACCCCTCATTCATATCTTTTAACATCATATGTTTCTCTTTTTGATAACCACATGGTTGTTGACATTGGGACTCATATCCCTATAAATGGAAGTGGAAATGTTTCTATTTTACCATCCCTTAGCCTTAAAGATTTCCATTATGTTTCCAAACTATCTTATAACCTTATTTTCTCATGACCTAAATTGTTCTATAACCTTCTTTCCCACTCACTATGTTTTTTAGGATCTTGCCACGGGAAAGACGATTGGAGTTGTTAAGGAATAGGGAGGGTTGTATTGCTTTAACAACTTGAAAACTTAGAAAAGTATCGGCAAGCAAACACCTACCTCTTGTTTCCAGTCTTGCACTACTTTTGAATCTTCTTAAATTTGGCTTCTCCACCGTCGTGTAGGACATCGGTCCTTTTTTGTTTTAAAGTCTATGTACCGTTGTCTAGGACATCCGTCCTTTTTTGTTTTGAAGTCTGTGTTCCCTTCCTTGTTTACCAAAGAGTTTGTTAAGTCATTTAAATGTCATGTATGTCAATTTGCAAAGCACCATCGTGTCACTTATCCTTCTAATTATACAAAGAGTGTTCATCCTTTTGATTTGGTTCATTTTAATGTTTGGGAGCTTGTATCAAGATCTAGTATATATGGTGTTAAATGGTTTGTCACTTTTATTGTTGATTGTACCCGAATTACATGAATTTTCCTCATGATAAAAACACAATTTGGGAAGTCGATTAAATGCTTGCGTTCTGATAATGGAAGGGAATATGTAAATCATGACATGTCTACATTCCTTTTCGAGAATGGTGTTGTTCATGAATTCATATGTGGTGGACATACCATAACAAAATGGCGTTGCTAAGAGAAAAAATAAGCATCTTCTTGAGGTGACACAGACACTTCTTTTCCAAGTGTATGTCCCTAAATCTTATTGGGGAGAGATTGTCCTCACTGTTGCCTATCTTATTAACCGGTTACCCTCTCGAGTTCTAGATGGTCTGAGTTCCATTGAGTCCATGCCTTCTCTCCATTTGTTCCTTGTCTTTCTAGTCTTCATAGTTAGGTGTTTGGATGTGTTGTGTTTGTCCATCTTCATTGTCAATTCCGTGGAATGTTAGATCCTAAAGTTGTTAAATGTATATTCATTGGTTATGCATCTAATAAAAAAGGATATCATTGTAACCATCCTCCAAGTTGAAAGCTTTTTACCTCCATGGATGTTACTTTTTATGAAACTAAATCTCTTTACATGTATCCTCAAGTTCAAGGGAAGAGTTCTTTTGAAGCCGAGTCTTTTGAATCTCTTGAGTCATCTTTTGTACCCTTCATACAAGAACCATCTCATTCTGATACTACTCTGGTACTCCTTTGGCAAGGGAAAGAACAACACAACAACCAAAAATACCAAAGTGTATAGCAAAATTAATTCCTCCAAACTTGCAAGAATCTATGAGTAACAAAAATAAAAAGTGACAACAATAATCACAAAAGCAGACATCGATATTTTGACATGTGAAAACCCTCTTAATGTGAGAAGTAAAAGTCCACATTCACAAGTCATTCAATCAAAACTAAAATCAAATACAGATACGAGAAAGTCAAATTAAAAGCATAAGCAAGGGCCTACAAGCAACCAATACATCAAAACAATAACACTTCCAAATTTTAAGAACAAAGAAAGAAAAACCTAAATACAAGAAATGTGGTAGTTAACATATCATTGTTACATTAACTTTTTGTTCTATGCGCTAGTTATTATTTTGATGACGTACTCTGGTTAGTCATATACAAAATATATGATTATTTACTAGTACGATGTTGATACATAAGTGTACTTTTAACTGCATATGAAAATTGTGGTAAATGAAAAGAAGAATGTTATTTTTTTAGAAGTTTAATTAGTCAGATGGTACTTACTTTCGTTCAGACGTGTCAGTTTGGTACTTGCTTTTAAGAATATGTCAGTCGAGTCTCAACTTTTGAAAAATTGTTTCAATTAGGTCCCTTTCAGAAAAAAATTATTAACGTCGTTAACTTTATTCATAACTTTTACTCTAAATTTTAATATAAATATAAATATTTAATTTTGTAAGTCATTTTAAATATCAATACCGTTAACAATGTTAATAATTTATTTATTTTTTCTGAAAGGGACCTAATTGAGATATTTTTTCAAAAGTTGGGACTTAATTGACACCTTTTTAAAAGTGGGTACTAAACTGACACATCCAAACAAAAGTAGGTACCATCCGACTAATTAAATCTTTTGTATATGATGGGAATACAGAAATAAACTGGTCATTGTTCAAACTGCGCGTCTCAGTAGATTTTGTCTTTTATATACTCTTTATTATATTTAAATAGTTATTGGGTAAAACCACCTTACACTTGAAGAGTTCATGAATCATGTTATAAAATGTCTCTAGGTTTATATGGTTTTCACTAAAGCCTGTTTTTGAACTTGGAGGATCAGACAATTGGATGATGAAAACATCACACTCTGATCTTCCTGCGCATCTCTGTAGATTTTATCCCATTTATCGTTTCATTCTATTTAACACCAAGCATCACTGTTATTAAGAGAATATAGTGTATGTAATAACAATGTACCTTGTCTATTTCTTGTAATTCATCTTTCCTTTTTTGAACATGATTACGTTCTTCCTGAATACTACCATGAAAAGAGTCTACAGAACCCTGCTTTCCCTTCTCAAGCCTTTTCTGTTTGCCATGCTAATAACAGAACTTATTTTAGAATTTGAAATTATATGTCTAGAACCAAAATGCCCAACATGTATCCAGAACCAATTGGTTTCTTTCAATCTTACACTTTCTACCATCATTTTACTGGATGGATTTTTACATACTGCTTTGGAAACATTACAATGTGAAGAAGTTCACCTTGCATTGATAGAGTAAAAAGCTAATTTACAGGTACAAACTTAATTTTTCTCAGATCCTAAAGTCTTTTTCTATTTTGGTTTCAACTATTAGGTGGATGAAGAAATTGCAAGCTCAAAAACTCGAGTCGCATCATCTATTTCGGCAGATAAGCTTGCAAGCTGCAGAAAATTGACATTTCTTTCAGTAGCATTTTTTGTCCCGCTGGTTTCTGTGTTAGCCATCTGGTTGTTGGACAAAGGAAACATTTTGATTCCCAAAAGCTTATGATTGCCAAGTTATGAACGCTATAGAAAATTTGTGCTTGTGTAGTTGGGCTTCCCTCAAGTCCTAGAACGTCTTTATGTTGTTATCTTACTTGCTGTAAATTAATATTACAATTAAATTGAAGGTTATTCTATCATTAGTGCTTAACAGATCTAGAGTTTGTCTTTCATAAAGGTGCAAATTATGAAGATATATTCTTCCCTATGCACATTTTCCAAAGTACAAAATATCTAAACTACTGAATCCTGCGAAACCTACAATAAACCTATTTTAAATAAAAGTTTTTCATCTACATCCATTATCATTTTATTTTTCCAAATGTACAAATATTTTTCTTAAGAGACTTTCAGTCTTATTTTGTTCTTCTGACAGAAACGGTTGTAATTTACTTTAACTTATTTGAAAAAATATTAGTCGAAATATTATAAATGTAATTTAATAATAAATTAATATCAATGATTTAGAAGATTAAGTAAATAAAGAAATTATGACTTAATTTTGATTTTAACTTTTAAATTATTATCTAGAATTTGTTTTTATTTGAACATTGATAATGTTTGGTCTTTGTCTATTAATAATAGAATTCAAGGTAGCACAAAATGCAAGTTTTTCCATCAATCACAAAAAGCAAAATACACAGAATTAACTCAAAATAGAAAGTTCAAACACTCTATTTTTTTGACAAGTGGCAACGTCTGGTGATAATACGTGTTAACGCATTTTCTAAACCCTAATTCTTTCACACTCAACTCTTCTCTCACTCTCTATCGTCACCATCTGCAGCCTCCATTTTTTCACTTTGCTCTCACCCACACCCTACGCTGCCTCACTGAAATCGTCCATAATCATCATTGAAAATCTAACCTTATGTTACTCTCCGATCATCAACGAAACCCTCCATATTCATCACTGAAACCCCACCGTTCTCTTACTCCACGATCATCTGAAACCCTAACCTTTTGTTACTCTCTGATCATCAACGAAACCCTACCCTAACCTTCTGTTAATAGATTTGATTATGGCTTTACTAACAAAGAAAATTATCGGAGAAGTCTTCAAGTCCAAAGATCAGGTTTTGGTTTTGCCTTCACCGTTTACCCTTTATGTTTTTTCTATCATCGTTTTTGTTTATGATTTGGTTTTCCCTTTACCGTTTTTTGGTACGCCTTCAGTAAACAGATTGACGAAGAACTTTCCATGGTTTTTTATTTTTCATGATTTCATATTTTTTAGGGTTTATTTCTAGCTTTTTCATATTCATATACAGGATGCAAGTTCGAAGAAGATATAAAGGCATTCATAATATGTTACTCTCCGATCATCAACAAAACCCTGTACGAAATGTGTACACTATATTTTCTGATTTCCATCATATTCGACCACTACTTCGTAAGGTTTTGGGTGTTTTTTGTTTACATGATTATTTTTGTGTTTTTTCTATCTTCGTTGTTGTTTATGATTTGGTTATGCTTTCACTGACAAAGATGATCGGAGAAGTCGTCAAGTCCAAAGATCAGGTTTTGATTATGCTTTCACAGTTTACTTCTTTTATGTTTTCTTTATCTTTATTTGCTTTTTGCCTTTTGCTTTTTGGGTACGCCTTCAGTGAACAGAATGACGAAGAACATTGTTATACAGGATGATTTCACATTTTGAGTGATTATTTCACATTTCTTTAACTTTATTCTCATCACCATATTCATGATTTCAA
>Ga0099822_1006960_pt1 | contig 14686 bp, 12 predicted proteins | sample CowpeawhiteBW_FD_76839 | JGI IMG/M metagenome (GOLD analysis project Ga0099822, IMG submission 76839) | Root nodule microbial communities of legume samples collected from California USA - Cow pea white BW | ecosystem: Host-associated > Plants > Roots > Nodule | place: USA: California | collected...
ATATATATATATATATATATATATATATATATATATATATATATATATATATATATATATATATATATATATATATATAAACGTGGAGAAAAAGTTAAGACCAAAATCTTCTCATTTTGTTCATTTTTATCCTATTTTTTAGTAATTCACAATATGTTTTAGCCATCAACTTATCATTGAAACCCCCACACTTGAACCCAACAATGTCACATAACACAGCTTAATCCACCTCACAACTCTAGGACAATATATAATTATAGTTTTGCATGTCTAAGGTTACTAAAGGAAGTAAAATCAACAAGAAAGGGTCAAAAGGCTAAAAAATAAAGTGCATGGAAATGTGAAGGTGAGTTCTGTAACATCCTATTTAAATAATAGCATAATCAAATGGAATATTACACAGAATAATTTAGGAAACATAGTCAGAGAGTATAAACGCTACTTTTTACAATTATCCCAGATAAATAAAAGGGGATACTAAGGCACACAACTGCGCCTATAACCAAATGGAGTAGAAGATAGACAATATTCAAAATAATTGCCCAAGGGGTAGACAAGTACATGGGCTACGGAATCCAACCCAAAGCTAAGCAGCAGAGTCTCTATTATCATGTTGACCACGAGGATTTTTCGCATCTGCTCACATCAATAAATTGATGATCATCGCAAAAAGAAAAAATCACACAAACAGGACATACAACAAACAAAAGGGTAAGTTAGAGCAGGAAACGATTTATCATAGAGTCACATACAAACTTCTAACTCAAGATGCATAAGCCAATCAAGCATGTTATGACTTGCAAACAATACACTAAGACTCAGACACGACTCATCCGGATACATATAATTAGTCAGATTCAACGAATGCTAAATCTTACAATGTTAGCCATTAATGAGTTTTAGGCCTCCTGCTACTCTCACCACTAGAGTCAGTACGCTCTATGTGAGACTAACTGACTCTTTAGAGTGTCAGGATGCAACCTTACCTTGAATCCTTACTAAATTATATAGATGGGGCACCACCATGAACTCCCACTGACAGGGTCATGGAATTACGTCCCGACCAACTGAGGCACCGCCATGAGATCTCACCTAGAGATTCATGGAATTAAGCCCTAACCCAATGAGGCACCACCATGAAACTATCATGGAATTACGTCCTAACCAAACCAATAACATGTTCCATGAACCAATATAAAAGCATCGTTCATACCAATTCCATGTCACTTTAATACCAACCATCTCATACATGTCTCATCCCAAAATCATACCAAAACTCATAAATCTAGCCCATAATATTAGAGATCTCATACATTTTCACATACTTCATACTTTAATTAGAGCAAACCAACCAATCATACCATCAATAACAAGCTTGTGAGGAAATAGTAAAATCTGCGTCAGGTCTCGTTCAAGCGAGGGAGTGCTCTCGCTTAGGCGAGACCACGAATAGAGGGCCTGGAGGTTTTGCAGACTCTCGCTTAGGCGAGGCCATCTCGCCTGAGCGAGATGGTTTGTCGCTCAAAAGTTTAGTCTCCCGCCTGAGCGAGTGGTCGAGCAAAACCCTTGGGCGAGCCTCTACTATTCTCGCCTAGGCGAGGCAAGCTCGCTTGGGCGAGAACAACATTTATCCCTCACTGTTCTACGCCTTGACAATCAGATACCCATACAAAAACAACATACAACACATATTCATTTCAAAGTAGGCATCATATAACTACCAAGAATGCAAAACCGAACCAAACTTAGGCAAAATGAACTCCAAACACAAGACTCTAACTTCCCTTACCTAGAAATAAGCTAGCAAGGACTTCGACACCCAACAACCGAGCACGACAGCTCACGGAACATATTTATGAACTAAACAAGATAGTGGAACAGATTTTAAAATCGACTTACTATGAAACCCTAGCTGGAAATACGAAAATATGCCTAGAGAGGAGAAATATGAGCTGGAAAAATACTTACATGGAGCAAGAAAATGAAGTTGAGCTACTTGACCAAGATTACGGCTAAACCCTAGCAAAGCACAACTTTGGAAGAGAAGAGAGGAGCAAGGCGGCTATTTTCTGAAAGTGAGAAGAATGTGTAGGGTTAGGGCAATTTTGGGTCCTTGGTCCCCTTTAGGCCAACCTTAGGCCCAACTGATTGGGGCAACCCCTTTAAAAATTAAGGTAGAATAAAAAGAGAGTTTTACATTCTTCCCAACAACAAAAATTTTCGTCATCGAAAATTCACAGATGGGATAGGAAGAAAACTACGTTTTCCTCACGCCTTCCGACAACCACCACCTAGACATGACAGATTTGATGACTCCAACACCTATAGCTACTGGAAACTTTGTCTTTGTGCTATGCGATATGTGTTCAACGGTGTAGATTGGTTTAGTCACTACACTCGAACTAACTTCCAACTTGCAACCTTAACACTGGAATGCTCCTTCATACTTGCCCAACTAACTTGTATCTGATATACTGACTCACCCACCATATGCTCTCTACTACCTCTTGTAGGTTTTTATCAAAGTCTCAAATCACTTTAAGTCTCGAACTAAAGCATGTTCATTATCACTTCTCGTCGCCTTGTTCACTCCTTTATACATCACTCCACTAACTTGATCACTATTGAGTTCTGACCTACTGCCTCACCATCAACACTCTTGACCACTTTTATGCATAACGACACTCATAACATCTTGCCTCCTTTACTGACTTCAACCAATGGTAACAGAGTCCACAACCAAGTCATTCCATTTCCAAATTACACTTTCCTCTGTTACAACCACCAAATTCATTTCGACATCTCACCTTCATTTCTGATCTACTAACTTGTAACCATCCTTCCCAAAAGCCATAGAACCATGTCTTTCCTTGAGTTGAAATTTCTAGTGTGATTTATACCTATCATCTCTAAGATGCTTCTCAAACTAAGATTTTTCTGAATTGCTTTTTCCCCACCCTTGTTGAGAGACTCACTAGTTCTAGTTAGATGACTAGATTAAAGAAATTTCCTCACTCATTCTCTTCCCAACCCAAACACTTACGTTTCTCAACCAACTCTTACTCTTACCTTGTCAATCGAGGATCTTGAATTCCCTTCTCTGACTAAACATCTACTCTTGCTTTCTCACTTCCAAGTTGGCACCCGAACTTGAAATCATAACTCAAACCATCTCCTACTTCACTTGCACAACTATCTCTAAGTAACTTCATAATTCCAACTCTAAATGATCGTTGAACATCCATACTTAGTACTCATAAGAACGACGCATTCGCTGTTTATGAATAACTGGTTGTCGTAGTAATCTCTAGGTCATGAGTAAGATAGTTCTTTTCACGCACCTCTTACCCTTCATAGGTATCTCTTCCCACCATCCCGCTACGCTACTTTGATCAACACACAAGTCACTCATTCGTTCACTCAAAATGATGCTCCTTTCATGTCTGTCATGACAATGAAGCAATCATCGCTGAGAAACCTTCCTCTAAAACCTCTATGGAACTTGCAAAACCCTTTGGACTCACCTTTTTATAGTCTTAACGTCCCATTTTCTCAACATTGTATCCACCCTTTCTAAAACATGTCCTACTAGTCACTCCAACCTTTGTCAATACCCTTTCCTGCACATTCTAAAGACTCTGTTCGTACTTGGAAACTTGCCGCTAAACCTTGATGATATCGCTAACATGTTTGAAATTCCTTACCTTCATCATCTTTCCACTTTTTACAACCATAGGCCCGAAAAGCCAATCTTCCCTTATCCAACGTTTTCCCTTGAACAATCTATTCTACCACTACCTCTCCTCTAAGATTCACCAAACTTGTAGTCACCCTTATGGTTATACTTAGTATAAGCCACTACTTCTCGAACATCTCTTCCACTTCCGTATTTACTTCAAACTCATAGTAGAAACCATTCCATTAGGCACTATTGTCACAAGTTCTTCTTTAGGCACCAACGCAGAAGTGAACTTTATCACACCAAGGTCAAAACTCTAGTACTTATTTCAGAACACGTCTATAACTCTTTTACCATTGAGATCCTCTTCGTCTATTATCCACTTTCCCTCGTCATATGTGTTTGATTCACGTGAAGCTCTGCCCCCACTATTTAGCTCGATCCATACTTCATACGCAACCATTGAGTCATCTCTTTTTAATCTAAGAACACCACCTTGTTGGTTGTCCCAACTCATCGGAGTGAGATTGAGAAAACAACCGATTCACCCTTGAGACTATGTCCCAACCTTGCAAAGGGAATAATTCAAATTGGGTTTGAATTTAAATACTTTGATCACTTGGTCGCAATTGTAGCAAAAACCATCATCTCAACCTCAGCCCCTTTTTAAAGACAACCATGACTCTTTTACCATACTGGCGACATCAAGGAGTACACGATCCCAAGAAATCTGGCTCTTAGTCCAAGCATCACTTTGTAAGGCGCATCTCTAGATGGGATTATTTGTGCTAACTACTTTAGCATCAATCATTGTAGACACCATGTCAACCACTCAAAACTTTTCTTTTAATTCCCTCCATCATTGTGCTCCGACATCATTTGGGTTGCCTTCCATACAAGAATAACCTTTAAAGGTGTGCCCCTCCTTCTGGTACGTGAAACCTTCAAATTTATACCCAAGGTCAAATGCCCTGCTCATGGGGACTATTTTCCTTGAAACATCCCACTAAAAAATTTGAAAAGACACATCACTACCTGCTGACTATTAATCCTAGTAGGAATCCCTTATGCCACTTCTTTCTTATCTATAAATTGTTCTTTCCCTTACTTAGGAACATCATCTGTCCTGACTGATCAGTAAACCTTTATCCATCTCAGTCTCTCACTAGAGGTTTGCCATCTTTTCACACTTCACGGTCTCCTCCTTTCTTATCTTTCTCGTTGCTAAGCAATCTATCCACTTTCTGCAACCTAGGATTTGCCAATTGTCCCTCTTCCACCACTTCAAGAAGCACTAGATGTGACCATATGACTATATTCATTGACACTTCTCCTAACACTGTATGCATTTGCATAACTCTAAACCCCAGCATTGTCGAGATGTAGAATCAGGTTGATTTCCTCAAACGATGTGGCACTTGCATGCACTAATACCTTTCAGCGTTCTTAACCTTTGGATTTAACTCCTTTTAGAAAACTTGTAGTATCTGTTTTCGAGAGTCTATCCTTAAAGCTTCCTCTGAATAAACGTTATTTTGTGAACTTCTAGCATCTTCTCCAATTTATTAACCCAAAATTTAGCTTTCCTTGCTCAATTCTATACATCATACATCAACTTCCTATCTTTGAGGCAAGACGTTGTCTCATAGACCCATCCAACACTTGTAAAGGTGAGCAAACCAAGTTGACATTGAATCTGCATTCCCTTATCTCCGTAGACACTAGACACAAAGCATAGAGGCGTAGCAACACAAACTAGATCATACAAAGCAACACTCTATCACTTACAGACAATAAACCCTTTTATATGTCACCCTTCTTTCCCCAAACCATTAGAATTAAGAAAGGAAAACAACCTTATATCTAGTCATGAGTGTGCACCCTCATTACTTTATCATGGCGTTTTTTGTTCTTAAAACTTTTGGTTTCACTGACAAACTCGACTAGACATGACTACTTACACCCACGAGGCATGACAAACCCACAACCTCAGGTCATCCTAAGGACGAATTGCTCTGATACCATAAATGTAACATCCCATTTAAATAATAGCATAATCAAATGGAATATTACACAGAATAATTTAAGAAACATAGTTAGGGAGTATAAACGCTACTCCTTACAATTATCCAAGCTAAATAAAAGAAGATACTGAGGCACACCACTACGCCTATAACCAAATAGAGTAAAAGATAGAAAATATTCAAAATAATTGCCCAAGGGGCAGACAAGTACATGGGCTACAGCCCTAAAAGAAACTTGGATAGCGGAATCCAACCCAAGCTAAGTAGCGGAGTCTCCATTATCCTGTTGACCAAGAGGATTTTTCGCATCTGCTCACATCAATAAATTGATGATCATCGCAAAAGGAGAAAACCACACAAATAGGACATACAACAAACAAAAGGATTTATCATACAATCACATACAAACTTATAACTCAAGATGCATAAGCCAATCAAGCATGTTATGACTTGCAAACAATACACTAAGACTCAGACACGACTCACCCGGATAAATATAATTAGTCAGATTCAGTGGATGCTTGCACTTGTGGTGGACTTCCCTACTCTACCGAGCTAAATGTTACAATGTTTCATCCTCCCACACACAAGGTTAGCCCTTAATGAGTTTTAGGCCTTTTGCTACTCTCACCACTAGAGTCAGTACACTCTATGTGAGACTAACTGAGTCTTTAGAGTTTCAAGATGCAACCTTACCTTGAATCCTTACTAAATTATATAGATGGGGCACCACCATGAACTCCCACTAATAGGGGTAATGAAATTACGTCCCAAACAATTTAGGCACCACCATGAGATCTCACCTAGAGATTCATGGAATTACGCCCTAACCCAATGAGGCACCACCACGAAACTATCATGGAATTACATCCTAACCAAACCAACAACATGTTCCATCAACCAATATAATGTTCCATCAACCAATATAAAAGCATCGTTCATACCAATTCCATGTCACTTTAATACGAACCATCTCATACATGTCTTATGCCAAAATCATACAAAAACTCATGAATCAAGCCCATAATATCAGAGATCTCATACATTTTCATACTTCATACTTTAATTAGAGCAAACCAGTCAATCATACCATCAATAACAAGAATGTGAGGAAACAATAAATTTTGCGTCAGATCTCGCTCAAGTTAGGAGCTCTCGCTTAGGCGAGAGGAGTGCTCTCGCTCAAGCTACAAGATCTCGCTTAGGCAATACCACGAACAGAGGGTTTGGAGGTTTTGCAGACTCTCGTTTAGGCGAGGCCATCTCGCTTGAGCGAGATGGTTCGTCGCTTAAAAGTTTAGTCTCCCGCCTGAGCGAGTACTCGAGCAAAACCTTTGGGCGAGCCTCTACTATTCTCACCTAAGCGGCCTAAGCGAGGCGAGCTCGCTTAGGTGAGAACAACAGTTCTCCCTCATTGTTCTATGCCTGCGTAATCAGATACCCATACAAAAAAAAAAACATACAACGCATATTCATTTCAAAGTAGGCATCATATAACTATCAGGAATGCAAAACAAAACCAAACGTAGGCAAAATGAACTCAAAACACAAGATTCTAGCTTCCCTTACCTGGAAATAAGCTAGCAAGGACTTTGACACCCAACAGTCGAGCACGACAGCTCACGAAACAAATTTATGAACTGAACAATATAGTAGAACATATTTTAAAATGGGCTTACTACGAAACCCTAAAAGGTTGGTCGTATACTCCCTACCTATAAATGAGACGAGCACAACCAGGTATTTAAGACTGTAGGGGTGTCGAAAAATTAAAAAAAAAAATCATTTCAGTGAATATAATCCCATTTTCAAAGGAAAATAAATTATTTTGATGGGTTTTCTCCTAATGATATTTAAAGAAAATGTGTCATTATATATGTGTAGATGATATACTAGTGATTGACATATATGCATTGATTTAATCTCTAGAATTAAATTGTTTCTAGGATCTAACTTTGAAATGAAAGATATGGGTGAAACCAATGCGATTTTAGAAGCTAGAATCATAAGGAAGGATGATAGTATAAATTGTGACTTCATATCCCTTATGATGCTAACTCTTAATTAATGAAAAATAGAGGAGAATTATTTTTATCAACATCACTATGCTAAGATAATTGGGAGCTTACTACTTTTGATCAGCGTTTTGGATCGGATTATGTATTCACACTTGAGAGTAATGTGATTACATAGAGATCAGCCATGCAAACAATGCTTGTTAAGTTAACAATGAAATATGAGTTTGTTGTTCTTGAAATGACTAGTAGTGAAGTTGAGTAGTTGATGAACTTCTAGCTAACATTTCACTTGGAATGAAACAAATCTATATAATGTGATTTCCAATCAATAATAGCTAGCTTTTTGATTGGAGATCCCATGAATAAGGTTCATATGGGTAAAAACAAGTCACTTGTTAGTACTAATAACACTAAATTGATTTTTAAATCAATTATGTCCATTCCTATTATATGTGTGAAAGTGTTAGAGACTACATTAATGAGAGGTTAAACTTTGTAATTAATATTCTCCTGGTGTAAGAATTTTAGGTGAAACAAAGTTTTAATGATTTTCATATCTCTAACGGGTGGTGTATGATTTGCAGCATACACTTAATGAAATCACCTATATGAGTGTTGAGTGGGACCGCTTGTAAGAGATTTTGGCATTACCTCTAGAGCACTCATGAACATCGGACATTCACATGACCTAGTAACAACAACAAAGTGATACCAACAAAGAATTGCGAGGGTGTATTGCGATTGATAATCTGCTAACACACACTAAGTGTTTTGGTTCATATAACTTGTTATACCAATAGACTATGTGTTAACCTTCTTAATCTAGGATAGGTTCATATAGCTTGGTTTACTAACTTTGATGCATTACATCTAATATGAGACCCATTATTTTCTGTCATTTTTTCTATCTCATACCTTTTGCAATAGCTAGGGTATTGTTGTAAAAACAATGTTTTTAATTGTTATTACAAACGTATGAAAGTTGCAGCAATAGTTTTGTTTCCGCCATTATTGTTCTAGCGTGTTGATTTGGTATTTACAGCAATATTTTGACCGTTGGTGGCTGTTACAAATCTCAACCCCTCTTTATAAATAGGTGTCTTATTCTTCTCCTCTCTTCTTTCAATCTCTCACTCTCTTTTATTATCCTATGTTCTCTTTATTTGAGATCTTAGGCTTATAGATACTCTGTAAAAAGTTTATCTTGCTAGATTATGAGATCCTCGTAATATCTGAGATGTTCCTCTTGTACCCTAGGAGATCTACGCATACATAGCGGATAAATCCTTAAGGGTAGTTATAAGTGTCTAGTATTAGTTAAATTGCATATCTTTTAGACACTTATAATGCACTAAATCAATGTAAAAATCATTAGAATTGCCCTAATTTTACATAATTACAGAATGAGGTAGTAAGAATTGATAAAAAATGGAATTTAATATATTTTATGGAATCAAAGTAAAATGAAGTAAATTATGAAGTTGGTGTTGAACACTGGAATTTGCTGCTAAAGCCACATTCTAAGAAAACAAAACTTCAAAGAAATGTGAAGCTCCAGATTTGAAGTTGAGCACGAATAGGAAAGCTCTAGTGCTGACTTGCAAAAGATAGATGTCGAAGCTTGGGAAGAAACCCACTTTAGAAGGAGATCTCCATGGCTAAACTTTAAGATTTGGAAGCTAGAGCAACACCCTAAATTCTATAAATATAGGACATTACCCTTGTTATTTTCATGTTGGTTTTGTATACTATTCTAGAGAGAGATATTGTTAGATTAGCTTAGTCCTTATATTATAGTAGTATATAGCTATGGAAGGAAGGATGCTACTCCACGTTCTATTCATCCCCATGACCGGCTAAGTCCTCTATAGTCGGGATTAATTGTAACTTCTAAACTCTCTCTGTATTGCACTTGATTATATATCTATTGTGTTCTTGTTTTACATGTTGGTTACTTGGTTTGTATTTCACTTCGTGTTGATTTGGCTAATCATCGCACCTCATCAGCACTAGATGCAGAGACATCTGGTCTAGTGTCTACATCCAATCAAGTATCCTAACCATTGGCATATACCAGACATGGATATTCGGGATCAGATCGTTTAAAGAGTCTTGTTCTCAAAGCAAGGATTCCTCCACCTAGTGTGGTAAATCCTACGTTTGACACCCTTAGGTTCACTCTCACAAACATGTGGTTTGATCTATAAGTAAGCGTACTTCCATGAACACTAAGATAAAGAACACAATATATAAATTATTATAGGGTAATATTGAAGTTAAGATGCCAATTTTAATCCCAACATCCTAATAAGTATCACACTAGTGCATTTTGGACTTTCTAACTCGGACTTTCTACTTAGGATCTGAAAGACCCGAAGCTTAATGCCCCTCCAAATTTTACACTTTCCCGCTACTTTAAATTTTTAAATTTAAAACAAAAGCCTTATGCCTCGTTATGACTCACTTGAGGCAGAATAATATATATGCATCGATTTCCAATTGAATCGAGGTAGAAGGTGGATTTAAAAACCCAAAAATTAGAATCAATTCCATCTCCTCTTGTGCGCGAACATGAAGAAAAACCTCTCTACTTATCCATTACAGTTTCGTGACCCACCACCACAGACTTTGCCACTGTGACTGCCTCATCGGCTTGCTATCAACATTGTGCATCCGACGACAAGCTATTACGCCTCCGACAACGACAACAATATCTGCGCCACATTCGTCTACATATTGTGTTATTTTTTCTGTTTTCGTTTTATGATTTGAATAATTTTTTGGGGTGTTTTTTCTCCAATTTTTGTTGCGGTGTACCATGGTATTGATTAATTTTTCAGTTTTTTCATTTCCTGCTTTCTCCTTCTCCACATTTTTCGCAATTAGGGTTTATTCTTTTTTTTGTTTTCGCTTCTTCTCCTCGTTCTTTCTCTTCTTCTGTGTTTTTTTTTTCATTTACTTTTTTGTTGTTGTAGATTTGTAATCGAGATAAAAGAAGAAAAAGAAGAAGAAATTGGAGGGGGTGTGTGATCGGTCTTCAGGTGAAGATCTAAGGCTTTTCGTGTCTCTTTCTCTTTGCTTACTTCCTACACCAACTCTACTTTCTACACCGTTAGTTTCTTTCTCCTTTCTATTTTTCGCATTTCAAACATTAACTTTGGGTCTGGGTGATTGTTCAGTTTAACTAAATGAAGAAATTCAGTTACATTTTTCTTGCCCTATGTATTTCGAGAAGTGAAGGGACATGTTTCATAAGCTAACAAACGACATATTGTAAAATTATAATGAGTCCTTGATTATGAAGTTTGGTTAGCAAATTGATATTGTTGTATCCGTGTTTTCTACAATAAACAAGCATTTCATGTTTTTTTTTTCATCTTGGTTCGTTTTATGTCATTTATTGTCATAAGAGAAAAGCATTTTACTTTTCATTTATTTTGATAATATTACAAGATTTTTGTATGGCCGGTAATCTATGGATCTTTTTTATACTAAGCAACTGTTTCATTTTATAAAAAATGGATGATAAAATGAATGTGTTGGTTTCATTTTCAGTGGATTCTAGAGTTGAAACACTATGCACCTGGTGTCCCCATAATTCTGGTTGGCACACTTTGGTACTGATATTGTCATTCATCATATGCTTCCATCTGGCTTATCTATGATTATCTATTGATTTCATTTATTCTTGTTTGTCTTACAATGAAATATATAAACTTAACCCAATGAATTTCATGTATGATAAATATAGACTTTAGATACCGGTACAACATCTTTGAAATTCATCTTAAAAAATTGCGCAACCATACTTTATTTAATTTTATATTTAAAGCATTAAGTATATAAGCATGAAAACAAAAGTAGAAGTTTACATATTTTATTATACACTCACTAAAAACATGATCTTTTAAAGTACTAAAACATCAATTAATTTGAAATAAAAAATAATATGTCTAATACAAATTAACGGGGAGGATATAAACTTAACAATACCAAATTGTCTTATAACTGTTTCAGATTATTATATATCTATTTATTTTTTATTTAATCACTTTAATCTTTATAAATACTATTTTAATCTCTTCTAATTGTTGTATATGTTATTTTAATCCTTTTATTCCCGATGTCTATTATTTTCAACGTTTTAATCCCTAAAGGTGTAGGATTAAATATTTTTAAATATGTGTAAGTTTTTAAATAAAAAATATCAAAGGTAAAGTTGTTCACATAACTACTGTGTCTCTGCAGAATCTATATCAGTACAAAAAATTTCTGGTAGGTTGTTAGTTTTAGTTTTATTTGTAAGACTCGCTTATTTTTTTTCTTTTCTGCCCTAACTTTTAAGGGCTTATCCTCATCAGATGGGCTTAAGGTTGATCCATACGGTGCAAAGCCCCCTAAAGCAGCTAAACACTCTCATCCTGCACTCACTTGCAAAAAGACAATCACTTACTCTTTCCTTTTCTCTCCACAGAAGCTTTGCTAGGATTTGAGTAAGCTCCCCCTTTTTTCCTCTTCGTTGAACGCTTCCTTTGGCTAAGTTAGACTCCACTCTTCCCTTCTTTTCTGTTCCTATTGTTCGGTTTCAGTTTCGAGCCATTCTTATAGGCTCAATCTTGTTCCTACGTTCGTGCTTTGCAGTTGCTGAGTTCGTTCTTGGAGTTGAGGTATCTTTGCTACCGTGTCTAAAACCCCTCAATTTCAGCTCTACCAAAAAGGTAAGGGAAGCTAGGGCTTTTCTGTTTTCAAGGTTTATGTGCTTGTTTGGTTGATTTTACGTATCAGATGATTGATATATGTTGTTGGTTGTGTGAAAATGTGTTGATTTTTTTACACGAGAGAGAGTAGTGAGCTCTGCTGAACTCGCCCAGGCGAGCAGGTTGGTCGCTCAAAACGAAAGCTCTCGCTTAAGCGAGGAGCTCTCGCTTGAGCGAGGACAACAACAACTCACCCCCTCTCTGTTTCGAGGGCTCGTCTAAGCGAAGGCCACTCGCCTTAGCGAGAGGGGCTAGCTTGAGCAAGACCTCGACGTGCCCAATGTGAGCAATCTCGCCCAAGCAAGATCTGGCAGCTTGAACGAGGGGTTCTCCTTGCCTGAGCGAGAGTTCCTTAGCTTGAGCGAGATTGACTGTGGTGACTTGATAAGTGTGTTTCAAATGCTTCTTTTGGTTGGTTATTTTAAGTGGTTGAGTATGATGCATGATAAGTATTTTATAAGACACAACGAAGCTAGAATTGATGAGTTTAGCATGATATACGTATGAAAAATGGTTGGATGATTGATAATATATTGGAATAAGATTGGTATGCATGATAACTTCATACTTGGTTGGTAAGATATGATTTTTGGTATGGCCAGGACGTAATTCCACGAAGGTTTCATGGTGGTGCCTCATTGGTCAAGACGTAATTTCATGAATCTCTAGGTGAGATCTCATGGTGGTGCCTCATTGGTCATGACATAATTCCATGATGGTTGTGTGATGGTGCCTCATGACCCTTGTTAGTGGGAGCTCATGGTGGTGCCTCGTGCTTAAGACGTAATTCCACGAGTTTCGTGGTGGTGCCTCATTATATAATTTAATAAGGATTCAAGTAAGGATTGCATTCTGACACTCTAAAGAGTTAGTTGGTCTCACGTACAGCATATTGACTCAAGTGGTGAGAGTAACAGGAGGCCCTAGTCTTTGACAAGTGTTAAAAAAAATTGAGATAAAAAAAAATGTTAGTGATTGTCAACACCCAATTTCGTTCGGGTAAGAAATAAAATTTTAATTTAAAAATAATTAAAAAATACAAAAAAAGGTGAACCTTGATTTGAGTATGAATAAATCTTTTTATCTTACTTTAATTTTTACATTTATTTATTATTATTATTATTATTATTATTATTATTATTATTATTATTATTATCTTGTTTTACTTTAGATTTATTTTATCTTATTTTGAATTTTTATCTTATCCTATTCTATTTCTTTTTTATTATTATTTTCGTTTTATTTTATTTTTTTTAAAAAAAAAGAGAAAAAAAAAGAAAATAATAATAATAATATAAAAAAATGAAATGATGAACGTTGAAGTCAACCGGGCTGAAGTTGCCACACCTGCTGCACTCCTGCTGACCCTTCCACTCTCGTCCAAAGAAAGATTGTCAGCTTGCATACTTTTCCTTGATTTTGGGTCTTGACATGAAAAAGGAAGTATTTAGATGGCAACTTATAACTGCAACATCAACCATTGGCATGCAGATTACAACCGTAGGGTGGTTAGGAGGCAACGGCTGGCCATTTCAAAAATACAGAGGATGAAAGAAAAGGGGCTAGAGCCGTTTGAAAAAAAACTTCCTAGCACAAGGGGGAGAAAAGAAAAAAAGACTTCAAGCCACCAACTCAACTCTGGTAGGGGCTGCAAGAGGTAAGAACTCTATCTTGAATAATTCAATGAATATGTTGTCTTGGTGTTTTTCATCCTCAACGTAGAAGTACTTGTGTGAAATGATGTGCGTATGTTGTTGGGTTTGTCGAGTTTCATAGTATGTTGTGCTTGCGTCGTTGTTAAGTGCCAGAAAACGAAACATGCTTTAAGTATCTAACTTCATCTATCACAACACAACTTCAATAAAAAACCAGCATCTATCATGCACTCGTCCTCGTCATTTTCCATATCCAACGAAATAGCCAAAGTTGTGAACATTTCTAGACCTGTTTTCACCATCATCTCGTTCACATTCTCGCACACGAATGAGCTATGAGCTTGGCTTTCATCTCCAGATTCATACCTTCATCCAAGACCAATCTTTCTTCATCATTCTTCCATCACTTTCAACCTGCAAACAGTACACACTCCCAACTGTCATCTTGTTCGTTCATTTTCATCACTCACCTGCATAAAAACCAAAAACAACATATACGCCCACTGCTACCAACTCAGATTTCATCGTTCATCATTCTCGAGTCGCTGTTATA
>Ga0099822_1006962_pt1 | contig 14684 bp, 8 predicted proteins | sample CowpeawhiteBW_FD_76839 | JGI IMG/M metagenome (GOLD analysis project Ga0099822, IMG submission 76839) | Root nodule microbial communities of legume samples collected from California USA - Cow pea white BW | ecosystem: Host-associated > Plants > Roots > Nodule | place: USA: California | collected...
TATATAAATTATTTAAAACAATTTTGTAACAAGTTAAAATAAATATTTTAAAATTTTAAAACAAAATATAAAATAAACTTAATATTATTAAAATTTTTAATAAAAATATCATTATAAAATTTATATAAAAGTTAAATTTGATCTCAATTTGGAAATGATGAAATTGAAAAAAAAAATGGACTGAAATATAATTAAAATAACAAATATATGGACCAAATTGAGATTCAAACAACAACTTGACACGTGTCACCTTACTGACTTGACACGTGACACAATATTAATGTGACATGTGGCATGAATAATTTTTTAAAAAAAAATTAAAAAATTTTAAAATTTTTTTAAAAAAAATTAAAAAATTCAAAAAGATGAGAAGCTGACACGTGGCATATCCTTAACACCGTTAACTCTATACTAACGGAATGGACCTAATTGTTACACATTTTCAAAAATATGGACCTAATTGAGACTAAAAAAAATCTTAGGATCTATTTGAGATTTTTCAACAAAAACATGGACGAAGGAAGTATTTTAACCTAAATTGAAATAGGTTGTAAACTAGGTGTCACGCTGTTATTGGTACAAAAAATTCTGCACATAGACCATAACTTACTTTTTTTTCTGAGTGGAGTCGTGAGCGTTATCCCCCAACATTAAATACATTAAATAACAAAGAGTTGAAACCAATTAAACCACATAGCCACACGTACGTAAACGTAAGCCCATTCAAAAGGACGTTTAATTTAACGGAGGAACGCCAGCGTTGACGGTTTAGGTTAGCTTGACGGTGGCATTCATCAGAAAACGTTACGAAGGTCATTGTGCACGCGCACATTAACTACGTGGCCCATCAACCACCGACCCAAAACTTTCCCGCCAAAATAGAGTGGACTTAATTCAAAGGCCCAAAACATTGTGGAACCAGAATCCTATGCCCCTTCCCCGCGGGCCCATGGCTCCAAAAACCCGCCCTTTTTGCCACGTGGACTCCCTCAAGATTCCACCACACGCTTGCGCGACCCAAAGCACGTAACATACTCTGTCTCCTTGCGGAGCAAGTAACTTGAGTCACCCCAACCTACCTTTTCCTCGGTGTACCTATAAATAACAACGTTCGCGCGCTCCCAAACACAGACATTCTCAAAAGTTGAAAAACATGGTCAAGAACGTTGACGAAGGTTGCCGCACGCCCAAACGAACCCCTCGTCGGATACCGGCGGCGCTGGTGTGCCCGCCGGCTCCCAAGAAGAAGCCGCCGCATTACACGGCGCGGCAGAGGGCGCCACCGAAGAACGGCTACTTTGTGCCACCGGACCTTGAGCTCATTTTCGGAGTTTCCTCCACCGGCGAAGCTTTTGCTTAGTTCACCCAATTCTTCTACATAATTTCACAGATTTAACATCTTAACGTGGGTAGATTAATTTGATTTCTCTCAAGTAGTTCAACAAGTTTCAAGTATGCGTTATCTCCTTGGAATTTTTTTTTTCCCTTTTGTATTAACAGGAGAGAAAATGGGGTACATATTCTGTTGGTGAAATTTTTGTACTATATTTTGGTTATTCCTTTTAGTGGATGAGTTATATATGAGATTTCATCATAAATCTGAATTTTCTTCTGGTTTTTTCTGCCACTTTTTGTGTGTGTGTTTACTTGAACGGTGGTTCTTAATGGCGTATCAATGCGATGCAACAAAAATAGGAAAGACGAGTAGTTTATTAATTTTTTGTTACGCGATGTTCGAAGAATTCAACTTTTGTGAAAACGAGTGTTTGAAAATGGTAAGTACTCGACGCGTTTTCGTTGAGTAAAAAGATAAGTACAAATAAAATAAATAAATAAAATAGATTTTATTAGACGTTATGACATGAATAAAATTTGAAGCTGTCCCATGCTCTTGAGTGTTGACTTCAAAACCAAAGTGTGGGACATAATTTTGTTAATTCGATTTTACAGTCAACTCTTCTGCTTTTGTGATTCGATTGTTGTCGGTTGAAAGTAGTTTCCCAGACCTTGCATAATAATGAGCTAAATGTGACAATATAATTAGGTTAAGATTGACAAATACTGCATTTTAATTTAGCACACACAAAATGCCATTTTTAAATATTAAAAAATACAATTTAAGTTGTATATGTTAATTAAGTTAATTGTCATGTTATTTAATGGCATTGATGGAACAAAAAGGTTTTTTGTCTTGTCTTATTTATGAGTGTACTTTCCACACTCATATTTCTTAATATTGAGTATAAGTATAATAAATCATTTCTTTCATTTAACAAATAAGAAAAATGATGAAAAATTAGACAAGAGGATTTTACGATATAAATTTATGAGATGGTAGAAGAAAATGAAGGTGGGTAAGGTGGTGGAAGATGGTACTACCAGTGTATGGATGAAAATGGGCCAACATGAGCTGGGCCATGCCCTTCCATCATAGCCCTAGGCCCATACTGCACTGTTTGCTTCATTTATTTTCATCACTGTTCATGAGGTCTCCTCCAAAACAACCACCACCTTTCTGCCATCACACCCTCACAAGACCTGCAACACATTCCATTCCTATGTAACATCATTGGACAATACCACTCGCTTTCTTCATTATCAAATTTTTAACGAAGTTAATGAATATTTTTAAAAACCCTAGAAATATAGGTGAGTTGAAGGTTCTTTTCCCCGAATGGTGCAATTTGAAATGATATTTCCTAAACTGGTGTATTTTTTTTTGGGTTAAATATGTTTTTGATCCCTCAACTTTCAGTTAAAATTGTAATTAGTCACTCTTCAAAATTTTGACCCAATTTAGTCCCTCAACTTCAATATTATGTGGATTTAATCATTTTAACTAAATTTTCTTAAGTTTATTTGACGCTTCAAATGCGTTTCATGATAGTTTCTTAGCTAATATTGAAACTAAAATGTGTCAAACGGTTTAAACATTTCTAATGTTATCATGAAATGCGTTTGAAACTTTAAATAAACTTAACAAGCTTTGCTTGAAAGGACTAAATTCACGCAATTCTGAAATTGGAGGACTAAATTGGGCCAAAGTTTCGAGGAGGGACTAATTCCAATTTTTACTAAAAGTTGAGGGACCAAAAACATATTTAACCCTTTTTTTTAATTTCCCGGCAGAGGTAAGTCATGTGAAAATTGCAGGACTTTGCCCTGAAGAAGTTGCATGAAAATGAGATAACTTCAATTAAGTTGTGTTAAAGTCATACCAAATCGCAGAGACTTTAATATATTTGCTAGAAGTCGTCAGAGACATAAACAACTTCACTTAAATTAATTACGAGAATAATCAAAGTCGTGCTTTAATGATACGACTTCATTGAACCAAAGTCTCGTCATAATGGGACGATTTCATTAACAAGAAAAGTCTTGCCATAATGGCAGGACTTCATTGTTCATATCCAAGACCTCAGTTGAAACAAATATCGTACGTATGTATTATTGTAAAAAAGAAAATATTATTTGGTTATGATAATATTAAATTAAATAAAGAAGTTAAAATTTTTATTGTATATATAGAAATTATACAAGATATAAAAAGGTAAAGAAAAGAAAAAGAAAAAGAGTTTTTTAATAACAAATGTATGAAATCCAATAATTTTTTGGTTGATATATATTAAAATATAAGTGAACAACAAAGTTGGTAAACCGAAGTTACGAGAGTTACATAAAATAAAATTTTATTGTTTATTTGGGCAATTGCTTCTCTTATGACCAATACTTCTGCAAAAGGGTCATTTCTTTGGTTTATTTAGCAGTGACTGATCCATTTTGTTGTGGATACGAGTTGTAGTTCGTCTTCCTTGTTTGTTGTGTCGCGTGTGAGGGTCATACATTAAATTTGGACCAATACAAGTAGACCAATAATATTCGTTTTGAACAGGTTGAAATTGCACCTCATAGGCCTTGAAGATATTTTGGAGACTATAGACAGGGTCCACAAATGTCGAAGGCTGTAAATGGAAGGATGAGCAAACAACCATTACATGAGTTCAAGGTAGGTGAAGAGCTTGAAACCCCCCGCAATCACACCACCATTCAGATAACTTAACAATGTATGACATTGGTTGACGTCCAAGTTGGGGAGTGGAAATCTCATACACATCAAACACTGAATTTTGGCAATCATATCTCTTGACAAGGCACATGGCAAATTGTTGTTCATTTTTTCTTAATAAAGCATAAATATCCTTCGGATATTGGTGGTCAGCTCGTAACATGCATTCAATCTTTGTCCCTCGTTCCACAAACCACTTTTTTGTTTGTTCAAAGATTTTTTTAACAACAACACAAATTGGCAATGATCTTGCTCCCTTCTTGTACAAAGTTTGTATGTATAATAAACACACAACTTCCACCGCTACTGATATATAGTTTTTTTAGTTCTTGTGGACACTGTACTCCAAGGGTGTCGTCATTGCACTAATTGATATTGAGGTCTCTCCAGTTTGTTAGGCGGTAGTCCCTCTTATCTGTTTTGCGACCATGAAATTTCATCAGGCTGATCGGGTCATGCGACAATTTGGATTTCGCCAAAATATTCCAACTAACCCTTTGAATTTGGATCAGTTACACATAGAAGATATGAGAGGTAGAACATAAAGAAATTGGCCTTAACAAATGCCGCATGGATAACAATGTGGAACGATCGCTATAATCGTCTAATTGAATATTAATTTCACTGACAATGGCCACTTGCGTGACACCACAACGTATATGGAGTGGTACATCAACCATGCTATTCGTTATATTTCACCTCCGCAATCATCATCCGACGACGATGTAAGTCACCTCTCTTGAACAATTTATTTGTAATTTTTTATCATCTTAACTAAACATTTTCATTTTATATTACAATATGATATGCCACAAGAGTCTACCCAACCTCCACCACACACTCCTTATGAACATGTTAGATCTTCTTCATATGTTCAACAACCTTAATTAATACTAGTCGTTTGGTCAACCGAGTTTTCAACCACTTCCTTTTCCACCATACATGGATGCATCACAACCAATATCTTCACATACTCCATTCAAGTTCCATACACATATAACATGTTTCCTCAACAACTCGATACTTTTTATGGTCCTACACAAAATGTCTTTGCAACTTCTTCGTCAACACCTCTATTCGCATATCCCACATCCTTCGAGCAATATTATCGGCCTACAATGCTACCACAAATGGTGGAAGATATCAACCAAAGACAACAACATGAAGATAATGATGATGATGATCCAATTCAGAGCCTTCAAATAAGACCTAGACGACAACGAACAAGACCTCCTTGTGGCACAGACTCTCATAGATAATTTTCATGCCCTATTATAAGAAACAAAATCATCATGAAATTATTAACTACCTATATACATTATTATTTAACTAATTAATATCACTAAAAAATATTTATTTTTTTTCAGTCAAACTGAAGTCATCCGAATATGGTACGACTTTTTCATTATCAATATAATATTGAAGTTTCTTTAATATGGTACGACTTATTTATTAACAATTTAATACTAAAGTCTTCTCATATTGACACGACTTTGATTCAAAAGTTAATTAAAGTTGTTTCGATTTGGCACGACTTTCAAACAACAAAGAAGTTTTTTCATGTTCGCACGACTTCAGCTCATTTTAATTAAAATTAGTTTATATTGACATGACTATTTTATTGTAAAATTTTACTATCTTAGCACGACTTATCCTTCGTTGGAATTTTTAAAATTCTAAAAAATTTCTGCACCACTTTAATAATTGTAAAAGTAAATTGCATTTGTGGGAAAAAAACCTGAGTTGAAAACTCCCTCTGAAGAATGTTTTACTTATAATTGGAAAATAGCATAAAAAGAACACTTGAAATACTGGGCTGCTATTAGTAATTAATTAAAGGTTTTGAGATATTCATAATGGTCCCTAGTATCTTATGAATAAAGTTATTATGAAGCACATTAATGAATAACTAAAATAAGAGAATATTCTTACACTGGACAAGTCTCATCATTTGGAAAGACCCCTGTCTAAATCTTACCTATATTAGTACGGTGCTCTATAAATTTGTTCATCCATTATATATTATAGCAGTTATGTGAAGTTTGATGCTCCCAATATCCCCACTATTTATGCAGATAATTAAAATTCAAAACAATCTAAAGCAACACTTCATACATGCAGATTTAGCATTAACTATTAGCAACATTTTTGTTTTCATAAATATATATTAAGCATTAGATTGAACATTAAACTAGTAATATTAAAACGCACTAGTTCTGCGAACTTTTAAAAGTTGTGCAATTTTTTAAAGTGAAACGATTATCTGTATACAACTACATATTGAAAATTTACTTTTTCGTTATTGTAAAAGATAATCTTCTATAGATAGATAGATAAAGAGAGAGACATTTTTTATTTCAGAAACCTTATCTTACATTAAAAGTTCATATACATATAAATAGAGATCGGAAAAGGAAAGGGTTGTAAATGAAAAGAGCTTGGCCGGCCATGAAGCAAAGTGTAAACAAACTACAATATCAAGAAAATCAAAATTGGAGACTTTCTGGTACATGGGAGAATGGATGGGAGTAAGATATAAGGGATGAGACAATTCAAATTAAATTTGGACGAGAAATATATTAACACCAAAGACAAAAAAAAATCACATTAATAATATTTTAGTTATATTTATTTTATTTTTTAACTTAAAATTAGTATATATTATTATATAAGTTATCAAGTAGATGTATTTTTTAAAAGTTGTCAAAATATTAAGCTTGATAAGTTTGATGCATGAGGTAGAACAAATTACACTGAGCAAAAATAAGTATAGTGCATTGGTAATGGTATGATAAAGATGAGGAGTTGTACATGGTAAAGTCTGCATATGAAAAGCTACAACACTACAACAAAAGGAAAGTTCGTACACTTGATTTCTTAGATGAATTTTGGAGAACAAAAGCACTAGCATTTAGTATGGCAGGTTTTTCGAAATAAATTATAATATAGAGAATCTAAGAAAAAGGATTAAGTTTAGGTAGTTTTCTATGATGCAACTCCATAACCAATTAATGTAACTAATAGTTCACATTATCATATTTTTATTTTTATTTTATTATTATCTTTTTTAAATATTTTATATTTTATTTAATAAAATTGGAAAAGATAAGTATTTGGTTTATATATTTAATATTTTACAAATAAGTGAAAATGTCAAAGAAATTATGAAGAACGTCATCATAATTTGATTATCAAATTTATCAATAGAATCAAATATTGATAAAGTTGATTACTCAAATACAAAATCATGTACAAATATTCAAGCCCAATCCAAATCGAGCTACTCGCCTAGCAAAGGTCCACTCGTCCAACGAGGGAAGTCGCCAAACGAGCTATTAGTTGAGAGAAATCTATAAAGACATAGGACAAAAGAAAACTTTTGAGGAGAAAAACTCTTGACCTAATAGAAATGAAGGTAGAAACACTTTCTGAAGGCTAGAGACATTCACCTTCATCATTATTCTAGTATTCATAATGTTTAGGAGTAACTAACTCCCTTATTCACGGGGTTGGGTGTAATGCATTCTTTATTCTTTGTAAATTTGACTCTTGTATTCTATTTTTGTTTTTACTGCATTTTCTATATTAAATATATATGTAGGAGTACGTGCTGATTGAAAAATAGGTTGAGAAATCTGATTAAGATAGAATAACTAAAATATTTCACATCCTACATATAGATGTGGAACATTTAGTCGTTCATAACATCAAAATATTGGACATTTATGCAAACTTGTAATAAAAATGGCTGGACATAAGAGTTTTATTATTCAAGTTTAGATTTGACCGTAAGATATTATGGTTTGTTATAAAAAGTGTGAATGTTGGAGAAGGAATTAAAAGTATATTGTTTGGTGTTTTTACTTTGAATTGAATAATGAAACCCAATCTCAGTGAAACTTTTATCATATATTTTCTTAAATCAAATTAATTGTTTTTATTGTGTAAATTTTATTGCTTTCTTAGCTTTAGACTTATTTCCCATTCATCAAAGTGTTTTCTTGTTTGAAAATTCTTAACCTTCATTAGTAAAGAAACATATTTTTTCTTAAACCACATTACTTTCTTGGAAAACTATTTTTGGACTTTTCACTTTATTATTTGTGCGATATGGTACATTTGTCAATCCCGTAATAGTAACATTTCAAACAATTCCATCTATCATATTTTAGGTGTAAGGGAAATGAGAAATTGATATGTATATTGTTAATTTTGGATCGAACACTTATAATTGATCCAAAAAATTATAATTAAAAATCAAGATACAACTTTTTTTACTTAAGAGTGTCTAGAAGTTAAAACATGTGATTGAATTATAATTTGACCTACTTAACCTTTATTAGAAGTGAATTAATACCACCTACAACAAAAAGTTATTTGGAATTGATATAATTAAGAGAATAAAATCCGACTAAAAAATAAGAGAGGAGATGTACAATAAACATTTTGTATTGCATAACTAAAAGTATTGCTTCGATGACCAATAAGTACCCAAATACTACATTTTCATACAATGAAAAGTGTATGTACCCAAAACTATGGATAACAACTTTGTAGAAAGTGGAATAAAAGAAGCTAAAAAGATAGTGTTTAGAGAAAGTGAAGGTTAAACTAGTGGAGATAATTCAGTGTAAAAGGTATTGAGACATGTGATAGCTCATAATAGTTAACACAGGGGAGGAGAAAGAGTAGCAAATCCAACTATCATAGTAACCAAGTACAAAATACTAATGAATGGGAGGAATTTGCATTGGCTTGGTGTAACCTTAACATGGTTGAAGTATGTGTCTTTTGTTATGTTGTGCTTTTGGAGAAAGTGGAAAGGAGGACGTGAAAGGATGTAAGGTAACAAACATCATAATCCCATGCTCAAGCATGTAAAGTATCTAGTTGGGTGAAAAACAAGCTAATATAATTAAGAACATCTTTTTTATATATGGCTTGGAAGAATTATGATATAACTAGGAACATCTTTTATATGGTTTGGAAGAATTCTGACATTGTACATATTTTGTGTCAGATATGGGTAGATGGAATAATATGATGTGAGAATGAAATTTATTTTGAATAAGGAAATGGTTTGAGTGGAAATTACATCAGGTTAATGAGTTCATGAAAGATATTTTATATAAAAATGGATCGAGGATAGTACACAAATATATACCATGAAATCAACTTATAGAAGTATACAAACTAATTGCTATGAGGAACAAAAGGACTTCTACAAAATAATTTGAAAATCAAAAGCAATCCCTAATGAATTACACTTTATATGACATGTAGGATTGAATTACATAGTCACAAAGGATAATTTAAGGAAGAGAGAAATGCAACTTATAATTTATGCAATACCATGTGTGATGTCACCAAAGTATAAAGTCTTACATATATTTTTTGAGCGTAAAATGTCTAACCTATCATAGAATCTTTGTTTTAAATGGTTTGAGTTGTTGCAATTCAACATAATCAAACCGTACAACACATTGTTAAATTCTATATACTTGAATTGAATTTAGAAGGCAATAAGATTTGGAAGATTATGTGTGGGTGGCTATGATGAGAAGTATGTGGGCCATAGAAATATAATTTTTTTTTTAAGAATGAGAAAAAAGATGGTGAGAAATTTTTGGGATGAACAATTAAATGCTTGGATATATGACTTAGAAAAAAAAAATCAAAGACAAATTTCACATACTTAAGATTGTTGCTTATGTCCATAAATTTGTATCCAGTAGTAGTCTAAAGATATTAAGCAACACGGATAAACAAGCAAGTGTGTGTTTCTATTTATGTCATAAATGTTTTAGTTATTTATGCTTTATGAGTTGTTCCATCTTGCTCGTGCTAACCCTTGCTTCCAGAAGCTACCCTATATATATTTTTTATGATGTTAATATTTATTTTTATATCAATATTATTTGTAGTATATCTCAACCACTATTTTCTCATTTATGATCAGTGAGTAAAACATTTCAAAACTATTTAGAAATAAGGATATAATTAAACAGATAAACAGAAACAATTTTCTAAACGAATGTGTCAGAAATGGCACCCAGTTTTTCGAACGAGTATGTTTTACAATTTGTAAAGTAAGAGGTGCCATGCATGCAATTCGAAAGAACAATTAAATGAATATTCATAATCGATTTACAATAGTCAACATTAAACATTAAAGAGTATTAGAATTAAATGCTTATTTTATCAAATAACCCTCACATCTATGAAATAGTAACTACAAGTCTTTGAAGGCAGGGTTGTGCGTGAAAGTTTTCAACTTTTGAATTGTTAGGGACACAATCATATTTACATGGAAGGTGACTTCTGTGTTCTCTTTGCTGCAAGAAAATCGTACTAAGCTCAGGAACATGAGTGTTTTCACAGACATCATAGAATTTTGGGATGCGAATCAGTGTTGTACACCTTGTTGAATATGAACAATTTTCCATATCTTGTGCATTTCAAGTCTGGATCTAATTGATAAATTTGCATTCCTAGATCCAAATAAATCAAAATTGCCACTACCATTTTGGAAAGAAGATCAAAATTTTCTTAGCAATTAGATAAAAAAGTAGTGATCATAATTCATATTTACAATAGCAAAAAAAAAAAGATATTGTCAAAGGCAATTCATTGAATGAAACTCCCACATACATTAATGGAGTCTGAGTAATTTTTTGTTTCAACTCATTTAGAATCTCCAAACATGGTCACAAATTTCTAACATGTTTATCAATTGTTGCTTCCAAAGAAAATTCCTGGACAATCTCTCCTCGTGTAAACCAAAATTCTTGAATAGTGGTCCTAGAAAATACGACATGCATATGTGGATAAATTATATAGATAATCCTACTTTTAACATCAACATGTTCTCGATATAATATGTCATGATGACTTGGAAATGTATAATCAAAATTTTACTGCACATATTTGATGGAATTATTGGAAAGAATATTCACATGTCATCATTCATATTAATGAAAAACTTGGATGATAAGAATGTAAAGAACTTCATTCAACTTTTTATCTTAAATATGTATATGTTAAGTTGGTCCTCACAATGTGTTAGAATTGATTGAAAGACTTTTGAATGAAATAAAAACCATCTTACTCATGTTTCCAAAGACGAAAAGTAGAACATTTTCCCATCCATATGCACTGTTTTTACTTTCAATTTGAAAGATATTGACACAAAATAACTAATTATATGTTATTTTTCTTATTAGAATATTTTATTAATTATACACAATGAAAGGAAATTTTACTTCAGTTCTATTATAAAATATTTAGTTAATTATATATTCAATCTTATAACTCATATTCTTTCATTTTACCCAATATTACTTTCCTTACCTAAGTTATTTGCTTACCATCTTTGACATATTTATATATGAAAATGGTAATATAAATATAACAAATCTAATAATCATATGAACCTGAACCATACTAAAATCCCCCTCTTAAAAATTCTCATTGGAATTCTTATTTTTCATTATAATAACATGTTTTTTTTGCTTCCAATTCTCAGGCTCCCGTTTCAACTTATCTCCAAAATAGCATAAAAATCAAATTAAAATACGAAAAGAAAAAAAGTGAAGATAGGTATAGAACTAGAGGACGTTTAAAACAGTATTTACATGATTTATATTTATGAATATTACTTATTACTTTTATTATCATTTTTAAAATTGTTTGAATAAGTTTTATCATCATTTATAACTTCACATTTAATGAAGTGTTTACTATACTTAAATGCAAATTTTAAACAAAAGAATAGTGGTAGTTGTTAAACCTTACAACAACAATTTCCACAAGTCAAGCCAATGCTTTAATTCCCCGGAACACAAATGTGTGAAGTCCTTATAGAACAAACGAAATCAAGGACGTTTGGTTGCGAGAAAATAAATACAAAAGTATAAATAAGTTGACAAAATAAATAAATAAATAAATAATATAATTATTTAGTAAAAAGAGTATTTGAAAAGTAGAGAATTTTTTTCTTATAAGATATGTAATTTGATTGATGTGATAAAACCTAAAGATAAAAAACAAAAGGTAAAAAGAATAGTAGAATGAATTTCATTTTCTTTTTCCAAATTAACTATGATTCTCTTCTCCATAAACCAAATTAATTTTCCTCTTCTCCCTCTTATCAACCAAACAAACCCTAAAACATGAAAAAAAAGACCAAATGGAAAGTATGAACTGGAACTGAAGTACATACTATTTATAGATAGGAAAGCAGCACATGTGCCATATATCTAGTTAAGCAAACAATTTGATGTATTCTGAGGGGCAACTAATCTAGATTTTCCTGCACACAAGGATCAAAATCACTGACAATGCAACACAAACATAAATACATCACACAAAAAGTTAAAAACTAATCATGCCCCTTCTGATATGATGGCCATTAGCCAATCTGATATGATAGCCATTAGCCATTAACCACTGGCCAGTAAGAGATTTTCTTCACTCAGAGAAAAAAAAAATTGAAGATTGAAAGATAGATAACACAAAGGGAACAGGAAAGGAGGAGAGGGAAATAATGTTACCCCAAATATCCATGAAGTAAAAGCATTCAATGATTCGTGATAGTACACAGAGTTCCATCATGGTACAGACATACCTGCTAAGCTTTACAGGAAGTTGTTTTGCAGTACACATGCCAGAAGGGTAGTGAAAGGACCCCAACTTCATCATTACTGTAAATTAAACCTCAAAATGGCTCAAGATCAGGGATTATAGTACATTACCACTTACCAGATACGACACAGGTCATTGCCTTTATTATCTTCATCATTATTAACATGGTTCCGCTGCAATATTTCACTTAATTTGTAACATGTTAAGTTAATTTAGCATCTGTTTACCCACTTAAAAATACAGAATGGAAGCAATTTGACAAAAGGGGTTTAATTAGCTAGTTATATCATTATTCATTGATAATCCAATTTATTTTGTAACTAGTTTAATATATAGCTGTTGGCTTCACCTCTGGTATAGTATCAATCTGAGAGAATGAAAAATCCATCAGAATAACCTGGTAGTTTTAGTCGTTTATTGCTGCTGCAGCATCATCAAGATTCCCATATCAAAAGGTTAAGTTCATTTGGGAGAAATCAGGGACCACCCCAAACAAAACCCCCTTGAAGCCTGTGAATCTTGATGATGCTCCATCAGCAATCAGCGACTGTTTTCTTCAACTTTGTGAATACCATCATTAGTGTAGTAGTAGCACCCATGCAAAATAGAAGGAAAAGGCAAAAACAAAAGCAAAAGGTGGAAACAGCCCTAACCCTAGTCCTACACATCTAAATCCAATCAAACGAGAAACCACAGACAAATGAAAAAAAGAAAAAGAAAAAGGAAATAGGCTCAATCCCATCCTTCTCTATACCTAGAACAACAAATAAACAAAACAAAGACCAATCACTTGGCAGTGATTTAGCCATGGGATCAGTAACAAGTCCCTATGTATATAAGAAAGAAACAACAAGTACTATGTGTTTATGGACAGCAAAGACACATGTTGAAAGGGAAAAAAAAAGAAGAAACAGTAGGAGAAAAAGGAAGAAGGATGAGGGGAGAGGGTGTGGGATTGAAGAGAAAGAAGTGAGATACATTGTGAGAGGGAAAGGGTTGAAGGTATATATAGATAGAGTGGAAGCAGCAGCACAAGAGAATTAAGGTAGTTTGTGTTGTGGGGGCGCTTATAAGTAATAAATGAGGGAAGAGATTGGTTGGTGTTTAAGATCTGTCAGTGAGAGAGAGTGAGAGAGAGAAAGAGAGAGAACAGTTATCCATCATAATCCTAGGTACCAAATGAACCGAAAACTTAAAACCTCTCTGACCGGGTCCTCCTTCCAGAGAAGGAAACAGAATAATAGCTGAGATTTGGAAAACGAAACATACCCTTTTAGAGGATTGGTGTGGCGTTTAGGATTGGAGCATGTATATATCTATGTGGTGCGTTTGCGTCCTCATTAACCTTTTCGAGTTGGGGCCGGAATTGACAGCCTCTGCCTGCACTCTTCATCCTCTCTCACTCTTACCTTTACCCTTATTATCATTATCTCAAAGGGGTGTTAGGGTTTCAACTTCTAACTTCATTGTTTTTGTTGCTTTGATTTGATTCATTTCATGCACACCCCCACTTACCATCTTCACTCCTTCCAACTTGTTCTCTCCCTCATCATCCCATCACAACCTTGGGCTCACCCTTCAACAATGTTGTCCACTTTAGATTCTCCTTTTGTCGAATACTATATTCAATTGGGTTACCCTATCTATGTGCCAGCTCCTTAATCACCATCCCTGTCCATACTTTGCTGTGTGTTTAATTATATTAAACTGGATTAATGGGGTCTATTTCTTTTCTTCTTCTGTAATTATTTGTATGGGTCGAGTAATAATCACAGCAAAACCTGCTTCAATATGTCACCTTTACCAGAATGCACCATCTGCATTATTAATTCTTGTGTTTTTTTTTTTTTTTGCTAGAGTTTTTCACAGGCTATACCAGAATAAAAAAGAGAACAGCACGCACTTGAAAATATCCCCTTTTTTTTTTCTTTCTTTTTTACCCAACTTTGTTTATCTATTTCTAGAGTATTCAAAA
>Ga0099822_1006965_pt1 | contig 14682 bp, 7 predicted proteins | sample CowpeawhiteBW_FD_76839 | JGI IMG/M metagenome (GOLD analysis project Ga0099822, IMG submission 76839) | Root nodule microbial communities of legume samples collected from California USA - Cow pea white BW | ecosystem: Host-associated > Plants > Roots > Nodule | place: USA: California | collected...
ATTTTAAACTTGATCCAAATATTTGGATTGGATTTAAATCTTGATCCAAATATTTGGATCTGGATTCTAAAAAAATCCAAACTACTTTTGCTAAAAAAATGGATTTGGGTCAAAAATCTAATCTAATTATTTGGATATAAAATGGATGTGGATTGGCTCATTAAATATCCAATCCATGCCCACCCCTAATTTATATTATTGTCTTATTTCTGAATTCTGCAATGACTAAATGGATCCAAGCAGTTCGAACTACTACGAAGAAGTAGAATGAGAATTGATGAAGAAAAATCGATGGACATTAATACACAGCAATACATGACAAAACTTACTGATAGACAAAGAAATCGAGTGGCATTCCATTTATTCACCACGTTAAACAACCTTAATTCTTAACGAACTCAGAACTACTTTCTTTATGAACAGAATTTAAGGTTACAATTACAGTTCTCACCATATACTCAGCCAAACCATTTTTTTCTCCGTTAAAGTAGCTGTACAATTTACGTTAAAAAAGAGAAGCTGCTCAATCACATTACTTAAGTCCACACAGTGCTTAATGAACAGCTAATGTGGTCACTATCAATCCTTTTGGCTCTTATTTCAGGTAATACAGGATTACGTCTTTTGTGCCCATTACATCTCCCTAAAAATTTTGAACCTTGAAGAAAACTTCACCTGAGGATTTGTCAGTCAACAACTCACAACCTCGAACGCCGCATGCATTTTATAGGATTAAATGGAACATGCTTCCTTGTACCTGGTGACAAAGCATTCTTCGAATTTGACCTGATATCCCAATCCTCAACATTCTTAGGCACACAAACATCAAACAATATTTGGCTAAGAAACCCATGTGCATTGATGCTCGGAGGGTTTGGAAGATGAATATACCCTCCCTTGCGTTCATCTGCTATGGTGCCAATATCTTTGCCCACGTAATACTCCGTTGAGCTATCACTTGGAGCAAGAGCAAAGCCCTGGAAACTAGTTGAGGTCATTGCTGCTTTCCGCGACTCTGAAAACGGATCTGTGATCTCATCTCTTGCTCCTTCTATACCCAGTTTCTCATCTTCAACTTGCCTACTGCTTTTGCAACAATAAGTTGCAACTGCCTTGCCAAGGATCTCAGTGATAGCAGCCTTGTAATCAGTTGGATGATGCCGGAAGTGACCTGTGACAAATTCAATTCAAGTTCAATACTTTCACCCCTACTCTACAAACCCACTTTAAATATTAACCAGCAACTGGAACTGCACTAAAAATGAGTAGGTTACAATCATCATTTCAATTTTACACATACAATGAATAATTATCAATCCTTTCCTTCTTTACACACATTTAAAGAATTGCATCTGTCAGCTTTAAAATGGGAAACAAATTCATAATTTTAGTTTGCAGACTCAAGTAATAGGAACGTCGGGTGATTAGGAATTAGACCATTATAATTCTGGATTACAAAGTGATTAGGAAGTTTGTTTTACACTAATTTTGAATTAGACAGTTATACGTTATGGTGTGAGTGAATAGTGAAACAGCTATTGAACAGCAATTGATAAACCAATAAAGTATAATGCTGAACACAAATCACATGCCATACAAATAATACTCCTTGTGCCTAATTACTAAACCACACTCTTATCAGTTGCACCACTTCATTTCACACTCCTGCCAATTGTTGCTAATCTACATTATCAGTCTCTAACTAACCAGTATCAGATCATCAACTCAATAGTAAAAACAGTTATTAGTTCCCATTTATATGAAAGGTAGGAGTAAAATGATAAAACACAAATTGATAAACCAATAAAATATAATGTAGAACACAAATCAGATTACAGCAACAAACTTTCTATCCTAGAGACAGAATCTCCAATAGAGAGTATCCCAAAAATGCATATTACAACACCTGCTAATTTACATGCCCGCTACCAAAAATAAGGTTACTACCATCAGGCATTATTTATGAATAATTGTTATTCAAGGCAATTTTCAATTCTTATACAGTACATCTAAAGTAGGATGACTTCTTTTCTATCACATATTAGAATACAAATTACTGCTCCTAACTTCAACACTTAACTTCCAAGATGATGTTACATGCGGTTCACATCAGACGGCATAGAGTAATATATAGTTCATGACAGCCTACGGGACAATTAAGGCATCAGATTTTTAATTCTAGTGGTTTGAATGAGGAAACTTTTGTAAAGGAGAAACCCTCGGTTTGTTGATGTCTACTCACGTTTGGCCAAAAACTGAATTATTTCTATTCCATAATTTAGTGTTTATTTCTTGAGTCACAATATATGTTTGTCAAGAATAATTTATCAACTCATTCATGTATCAGTATGCCAAATATTAGTCAAAATACTGACCTACGTGAGGAGAGGCACTCCATTTTAACATTTTTACATCCCCACCAAGGTCCTTTAGTCTTTGGAAAAAATTTGAAATGACTTGAAAAGGAGCAAGATCATCATTTTCTGAACATAAAATGAGATAAGGGGCCTTCATATTCTGCAAAATAACAATTTGATAAGCAGGTAACTTGAGAGACCTGAGAAAAGAAAAGTGTTAATTTGTTTACGGATTCTTAGCTACTTACAATGGTGGAGTAAAGTGTCTGCCAATATTCTGCACGCTGTGACTCAAATCTACTGAGGAAAAGAGAATCAAGACCAGATGCTATGCCATTTGCAATCCATGAAGCAAATCTTGGTGGATGAGAGACTTTTAAAACAGTTGGGTGTAGAAGAAATCGAACACCCAAATCACTGGTAAAATCAACTGGACTGGAATCATAAATATAGCCAGATATACACTCTCTAACTAGCTGGTAGTCATCCTGTGTCATGAAAATAGTTTAGATGCGGTGAAAAAAATAAAAAGATAAAAAGACTAATAGTGAACATACATTAATGTGTGGGTGGATGAACAGATAGAGAATTATAATCAAAAACTACTGTCCACAATACATAAGTCCAAGTAAGAAGAAAATGACCAAAATACTTGGTAAAAGGGAATATATGATTAATTACATCACGGAGCAGAGAATGCAGGGTTTGGATTCAATCTCATTTCACATATTAAAATGTTTTGAACAAATTTAAGACAATGATGAGTTTATTAATTATACAATCTGTGTAACTCAACCATCTTCTGAACAGCAAATGGAAGGAAAAGTACCATATTATGAGCTTCAGAGCTGCCACTAATTATCTGGATGACAGAAAACCAGAGTTAGTAGACGTTAGAACTAAAAGGTTGTATAGCATAATGGTGAAAACATAAAAATCAATCTAGAATAGAATACCTGAAGCATCTTGCACATACAAGCTTTTGAACCGCCTGAAAAGGATGCAAAAACAACGGGGCATTGCCTGATTTTCAGCACCTGTATATTGAATAAAATGCAGCATTCACTTTGTTGCAAATCTTAATCAAGATCATAGAAATGTAAACCACTTTAGAATAAATTAAAAAGGAAGCTTTCAGCTTACTTAAAGTCATGCCGACTGACCAGAAAAATAGAGGACTACAGTAAAACTTACCTCAACAAGTTCATTAAGAATATCAACTGCAAGAATTGTGGCTTTCTCAGGGAAGAACCTGCAAATAATAGCAATTTAATAATCATCTTTTAGTATAAATTGAGATTTAGAAGTGCAAAGAACCAAAGTATCAATGGCCCCATAACTCAGAAAATAAATAAATTCGCAAGGCACCTGCAGATCATTTTACATAACACCTAAACCTTTGACTTTAAGTAAAATAATTTTCACAAACTTAGCATTAGTTTATCACTCCCCTAGTAAACCCATTAGCGAAGAGATTTGAATGTTTGAAGCTTAATCACCCTTTTAAACAATACAAGAAAAAAATTGAAATAAAGTTTGCACACACCCAATAAAAAAGAAAAACAACTAAAATGCAAATAAACAGGTACAACTTTGACCATGTGATACGTCAAACAAAAGCTAATGTTTTAGCATGACAATCAGCTCGCTCAAACATTCAACAATTGGAATATAAACCCCTTCCATCCAAACTGCTTTTATTTACAAAATGTACATGGAAAATTGTATCCACAAAATTGAGAGAAACTTCACCTAACTTGGTCAGGATAACCATATTGATCAAGCCTAGCAAGGTTAGCTACTAGAGACGACATCCATATATACAGCCTAGATTGTTTGATATTTTAACATGTAGTTTTGTCTATTTGGGATCTCTAAAGACAAGGCATCACTCGAGCTCATTACATGTGATGGTCCCATCAGCAACCAAAAAGCAGGGACTAATAGTGCATACCAGTAATGCTTATCTGGGAATGTCTCATTCGTCTTCTGCTTTGAAACCATTCAAATGTCCACTTAGCACCCCCACTATTGTATAATAAGGCTTTAGCGGTACGATACCTGCTTTATACTTTAGTTTTGGAGTTATTGCTACCTCACCGATACCCTATGCACTATGTATGGGGCCATTGACTTCTCTAAAGTACATTTTAGAGGCTAAAATGTGGAGTAACGGTTGAAATCGTGACAAAACATTTACTTGTGGATAGAAAAGCTATCAGCACATACTTTAGGAATCAAATCCTGCCTTCTCACAACTCTGTGATCATCTATGAATGTTTGTGACTAGAACGATGATTAGCATATAACATAATTGAGGAGCACCCAATAGCGAATTAAATTTAGAACTCACATGTTGAGAAATTGAGAATGGCAAACGAGTGAATTCCATCCCACTGAGGAGTAGAGGTCCACGTATTTCATCAAGTGCTTCTCCTCGCTTGACATCCATGCAAACACCACAACTATCCCATCGGCTTTCTCAGAAGCCACCTTTCTCCCCCAGTAATATCTACCACCAAATCCCCACATTCTTCTTCTTCTTCTTAACCTACCATGGCCAGAACAACAGAGCTCCGAACATTTACTTTCCAGAGAACTAACCAACAAAGAGAAACATAATCCAAAAATTTGCACAAGATCAAAGAAGAAACAGGAAAGGTTTACTTGAGAAGAAGACAGGCTGGCGCAATTGAAGCTTTCTCTTAGTTTACGACAACCTGGCGCGGGAAAAACAAAACCGTGGTTGGAACTTGGAAAGACCGAAGTTAAGGTTGTCTCAAGCAGAGGCAGGTGGTGTTGTGTGTTTGAGCTCAAGCTCCTCCTTCGAAGATCCCAACACAGAAGAAGAACATTTTCTATTGGTAATTGCTTCACCCACTTTTCATATTAGGTCTGTAGCTTTGTCCACAACTCGTGGCACAGAAAATGGGATATGGAATTCACCCAAAAAGTCAGAAACCTTCACGAAAGATATTATCAATACAATTATTATTATCTAAATTTGTCTTTACTGACTAAGTTCAAAATTAATCCTATAATTTAAAATAAACTATTTTAATCTATAGATACAAACAACTTTCAACCTCATCTAAATTCAATTAAAAAAACTATTTTTTTAGTTATAAATACTTACCCAAATCATCTTAATTACAAAAAACAAAAATACTACATTTGTGTGAACACGTTTTAGAATAATTCTGATTGCTAATCACTTACACCTCACAACAGCGTTTAGAATCAATGACTCAATGCAATCAGCATGTTGGAATCGGTAAAACAAGATTCAACCACGAGTATTTTATTTCATAAATTGTTTAAAATATATGTTTATGAATCAGCAATCTAATCTTCATCTAATGAACTTATTCTCGCATTTAAATTCAATTCAAATCATTTCATTTCAAAACCTAACTTGAAAATGTATTTATTTTCACATATATTATTTATTATTTATTTAAATGTATTAAATATCTTTAAATTATAATAAAACCCTGAATAAACTTCACGTAGATTTATAAATAGTAATAGATTTTATTGACAATATAAAAATGTTTTAAAATATGTGTTCCTAATACTCTACACTTTCCTTGTCATGTCTTCCTCAACCCATAAAATAATTCTAAGCACTTTCCTTTTTTATAACTTTGCTTTGAATTTGTTGAGAGTACAAAGGAGGAAGCTTGAAGATAAATACAAGAAGAATTTGATGATGGTTGTCCTTATCCTCTCTGCCATTGCATTTCTCGTCCATTCCATTGGTACAATGGTTTAGCTTTTTTTTATTTATCACTAAATTAACAACATTTTACATGCTTTACATAAATTTTCACATCCTCAATAACATATTTGTCATTGATGCATATTCTTTTTAGAAATTCTACAAAATTATAGATGCTTCAGTAAAGTTGCGAGTTGATTTTTCTTATTTTATCGATTTGATTGTTTAGCGTAACGTCCGAATTTCAAAAGATTGAGCACACGATTAAACTTTAGAAGTTGTGTAAAAAAAAAAATGAGGAAAGTCAAATAATTGAAATGAAAATTGTATCTTGACCAGACAAATATAACTGTAAAAGAAATAAAATAATTTTGGAAGAAGATTAAAATTTTAAGCTTAAAAAATGTAATTAGAATAATGAAGTTTTATAGAAGAATTCAAATTGTTTTGTTTTTTCAGAATTGAGTGAAGATTACTGAAAGATAATAAAAACTTAAAACACTGTCTTGATAAGCTATGAACATTTCTAAAAATACTTAAATGAATTGTTTTATTAATTTTAAAATTAAATAATTCTTTAGATCCCTGTCATGATTTCTGAACGAATTTATTAAAATGACATGGGCTTTATTTTTAGGGGCTGAACGTCTAACCAAGGGCCCTGAGACAGCTACGTAAACCCAACCCAAACTAAAAGAAGTTAATGCCTAAATCGAACTACAAATTTAATCCAATGGATAATGACAATGATTAGTAAGAAAAACGGATGATTAAACTTTGTATTTATTGATCAAACATTTTTCAGGAAATATTAGTTTTCTCTTTTTAGTTTATTTTCTTTCATTCTTGTTATAAATATTTGTAAACTTGTACTTTATCTTTTGTTGAGATTTTTATGGATATTATTTGATTCTTGCCTATTTGTTTAATGTTATTTATTATTTGAGGATTCTATTAGATATGATTATTAATTATTGATTCAATACGCATCTTATCCTTTTAAATTATTTTTGAAATATTTTTTTACATTTCAAGAACTTAAATACAAACTCTCTGTTCCTATATGTTCCTATATAGCAATATTTTTCACTCAAACTAATAAAAACATTTAAGTATTTTATTTTTAAAAAATATTTATTAATTGTTTTCAGTTTCCTTTTTCAAACATATTTGAATACATAATAAAAAATAGAAATAAAGTAACTGGAAAAATTATACTATCTTGAAATTTTAAGAATGATAAATGAAAAATAAAATCAATATTCCTTAAAAAAAAAGTATTATAAGGAAAAATAAATAAATTAATTTGAAAAGAAGGCGCAAGTTAGTAGAGAAATGTTGTGCGTAGTTTAGCAGAACCACCATCAATAATCGCGGAATCACCGAAATGATTAGGTGTTCCGTCTAATTCCCAACTCATCCAACCACCTCAGACAAAAAGCGAAGTATACATTTGCAACCAAACAGGGTTCTTCCCGTGTCTCCACACACACTCCACCTTAGGCATCAGAGAAATCACAGCCGAAACCTACAGAACCCAAAATCCCAAAATCTTTGTAATTGAATTCAACAAAGTCTCCGTCCAATAACAAAAGCAAATCGCGAATTTGTGGTGCTAGCTTGTCACTTGAGGTTTTCTTCGATTCTTCGATCTCAGATTAAAGTAGTTGGAGCAGGCTTTTCCCCCATAAAAAGGAGGAAGTTTGCAATGGTGGGATGAAGAAGAGAGGGAAAGAGGAACATGGCGAGAGGGAAGTGGGTCTTTTCCTACAAGAAAACCACTCTCTTAGTTTGCTTCTTCAATATTGCCGTTGCTCTCTACGTTCTTCGCTCTCTTTATGCTTCTCTTTATATCTACTCCGGTAACGTTTCCCGCAACGGTAAGTTACTGGCATCGAATTTCTTCCTTTTCACAATAATGGAAACGGTTGCTGCATGGGTTTTGATGTTTGTGTCTTTCTGCAGTTGCTTTGTATAACCCAGATCAGATTCGGAAAATGGAAGAGTCAATGCAAATCCGCAGGGAATTTAAACCGGTGGAGTTAATTAAGTGGGTAAGAAGTGTGAACCCTTTATCTGCTTCCATCTGAGGCTAGCTGAAGTTAACGTTGTGAATTCGTTGTGCAAAAAGGTGAAGGCTTTAGAGGGGGAGCTTTCGAGTGAAACTGTGGCGGTTGAGTTGCCGCAGCATTTGAAACAGAACATAATTGAGGAGATCTTGCAGACATTAAGGGGGTTGAATTCTAGTGGCGCAGATATTGCCAAGGAACGAGGTGAGTGTGCGCTTGTAAATTTTGTGGATAGGAATCCTATTTATTCCACGTCTAAATGTATAAACACTGATGAGCATTAAGCATTTTTCGCATTGAATTGGTAACATCTGTTATTAAGTGTTGTGTTTACGTTCGTGCTAAGCTGACATGGGATATGATTTGCACTCTAATTTCTTGCTGCCTTGAGGCTGTGTCTTAGTTCAACTCTGGCACTTGGCCTTTCAGTTATGAAATTGCGTTTTCGATCTTCTTAGTGAACGTTTTAGTTTTTTTGCAATCAATTCCTGTGCTCACTTCGTCATTACGACAAAATTGCACCAATTGCTGGTCTTATAGCTGTATCTCACTTTTTATTCTAATAGTTGGATGAAAAATAAGGAATTGCATTTAAGTTCTTGTTTTTTCTCCTATTTAACTAGATCAGTCCATCTCATGCATCCCTCTTTTGCAATAAAAAGTGAGATCCCTCGTTTGCAATAGAATGTCCTCTGATAAGTTATAATTGTGGTAATCTATGAGAATGAAGATTCTATTATAACTTTAGATAAGAAAAGGAAGGAACATGAAAAAATTTCATATTTAGTTTTAGCTGGGAGATCTCTCTACACTGATGTGAGACTCAACACTTATCATTTTATAATTCAAGTATTTTGTAGAAATTGGCAAATCGGGGGTAACATATAATTAAGAAAGATTAGCAGACTTACAACATTAAGGTTTTAGGTTGACGGTGATGTTTAGTTTTTTTGTTTTGTTTGCACATGTTCTCTTTCAAATTGCTCTATAAGTGGTATCTAAGCCACTGGTTTGTCTTGATGACTAACTCAAATTAATACGATATCACACTTGAGTTGTAAGTTGTTGGAGTCTAAATATGAGTTGAAGTCTCACATTGTGTAAAAATGGGCAAATAGAGTAACGAGTAAATAAGATTCACAAACTTATAATTTCAAGGTTTTTAGTTGAATTGGTGTCAAGTTCTCGTGTTATTTGTTCGGGGCTCATCAACTTGAATATGATTTTTAGTAATCCAACTGAAACATCATAGTATAAGGTGTTTGTGTCAATCTTTCTAAAACGTAAGCAACAATAAGAATATAATTAAATGCTTCTTGTTTTATATATTTTGATAGTGCATTATTAATTTTGACACATCTTACTCGGGTATAAAATAATTTTGAGTAAATCTAAGATATTGTAAATTAGTCCAATATTCTAGAAACTACAAGAAAAGTTTTTTTTTTTTTTTTTCGATTTGAGGATAAATCTATCCTGTAGAATGTTATTGAAGGGGATAAGAGTGACGGTCTTAAGTGATCCCTCTCTTCTTTTTCTTCTTTCTCTCTATCTCGCTCTTTCTCTCTCTATGTATGAAGTGCTCACTTTGTATTGATTAATATGGATTATGTTTTCACTTTGCATTGGGTGTATAATGTTTGTTTTATAAAAATCCAATCTAGGCTCCTGTGCCCATTCTCCAATTTAATTGCCTTTTTAAGTAAAAATAAGGCATTGTGAAGATAAAGGAGATTTGTGAAGAAACATAGCATGTAAATTTATGTTGTGAAGATTTATGTATAATCATTCATTTCATAATATGTGTCCAATGGGATGGGGGGAACTAAGGAAAAAGGTTAATTCATAGAATGAGGAATCTATTCACCTTGTTAAATGAATTATAAGCTACTCTGTTTTGGACATTGAATTTGGTGGTGTTATTTAAATGAAAAGTTTAAACAATTTGGAAGTAATCCTGTTCCTAATTCATTTGTAACGCAACTGATATCCTCATTTTTCTGATATTACATTTTCATAAATACAGAAGCAGTTGAGAGTTGGCGCAAGGGAAAACTGGAAGGGGTCAAGTCGGCACTTGTGAAGGGGACTTCCAATTCAACCATCCCCCATGAAGAAGCTGGTATGAACATTGATTTTCTATCGTGTCTGTAACTGAGGAGGTTTTCATGTGGTACTTTTAAGATAATTTTCTTTCCCAACTGTTAATGAATGCCTTACAAATCTTTGACACCTTGTGCATAATCTTATTTCAACTTCCTAGGTATACTTGTAAGAGCGTTGGAGTCTGATTGGACTATGCTTTGTGAAGAAATTGGCCTTTGGATACCTGCTCAAGTTGCCAATGAAGAACATGATGACAAACCTGAGGGTGCAGAGGAGTTTGGTAATATCAGTTTCTTCAGTCATAATATCCATTTTTTCCTATTGTAGTCTTCCTTTATATGCATTCATCACTTGAGTGGTTTTTAGGGGTCAATTAACACCGCATACATTCCATGATAGAATCTGGTGGTATGCATATATATTTATTTCTTGCTGAGATTTATTCTTTGGACTTACCAAGTATACATTTTCTCCAGAGGAGGAGGTTCTTCCTGGTAGGCCCCTTTCACCCGAGTGTCATGCTGAACTTCATACAGATTATGATGGTTCTGCAGTAAGATGGGGTCTTACACACCACAAGGATAGTGCAGCTGATTGCTGTCAAGCTTGCTTGGATCATGCGAAACATGCCAAAGAAGGTGATAAGAAATGCAATATCTGGGTTTATTGCCCATCTGAGTTTGGGTGTCATTCTCCAGATATTTACCAGCACAAACATCAGGAATGTTGGCTGAAATATGTAAGTTCTACCCCATTCTAGCTTTTGATACTTTTATTATCTGATTTAGGAAAATACTATTGAGTTTTCATGTCTGGTTTAAAATTTTTCCTTCTGATCGTTTATTTGCCCTCCCAACCTGGCTAATGTACTGTAATTTATTATTTTGATCCAGGCTGAGAAACCTCGACTAAATTTTAAGGATAAGTATCCTGAATGGTATCGAAATTCGCACCCTTCTGCACCAGTGATCGTTCCATGGGTCTCTGGTATTACGAGTTCATGAGTCCAATAACCAAACACGAAATGTAACGTTATGAACCAGCGCTACCGTCACACGAGCTCAAACATGACCGTGGATTATATACCACTGTTCTTGAACATTTTTTTTTTTTTTTGTGTAGGAAATGAACTGGGGAACAAAGAATTTTCCCAATGGTCATTTAGGACTTGGTTTTGGTCAAAATGCAGTTTTTGACATGACTCACCTCAGTGCCAAGGATTTTCCACCAAGGTCGGGTCTAAAACACTTAGGAAAGGTGACTTATAACTGATGAGGAAGTTGTTTTGTTGTAAGCTATCTGATAACATTATTCATTGTATCTGTGGGACTTAGAATCCTACTCATATTATCATTCTTGTTCCTCCCACGTTGATGATGATTCATCAAACTGATCTGTCTGCTTCCTTTCCTTTCAATCCATCGTCATCATACTTACATTTATACGTGTACAATAAAATTGTATATGTATGTCACATGTAGTCGTAGTCGTATATTATCCACTTTGTTTTGTCAGCTCAATCCTTTCTATTTTCCTCTTAAGATTAAAATACTACCAAGCACAATAGGTTACTAATAACTAATTACATGTTTTGTTACATTTATACCACCGTGGCTATATCCGTCAAAAAGGGTTAGGTTGCAGTAAGTTCTAACTTCGTGACTAACGTAGTGGTATACATGAAATTTTGCTGGTCCAGAACACAAATTCAACTTTTTGAAAATAAATTATAAATGTAATTAAGTCTCATTTGTCATTTGTTAATGTTCTATTAAAATCCTTTATATTTTTACTTGAATCGGAGTCGAATATGGTCTTGAAGTCTAACATATTTATTGTTTTTAATTTAGTTTTAGTTTATGATTGATGTTATTTTGATTATAGAATTTACTATTTTAGAAGGGGATTGCTTATCTATGTGTGTTCAAGAATAGTCATTATCTCTCACGATGAATAACAGACTTAAAATTAGTTATTATCTTACGTTTCTCAGAAACTTTTTACTTATCTAACTTTTTTAAGTTTCATGTTTGTCAAACGTAACACAATGAAAAAAAGTATTTTAATGGCGAGAAACTACCAATTACGCACTCTAAGCATAAAACTATCAGTAAGTGATTTATAAAAATAAGGTGGAACCAAGTGAAACTTATGGACGAAGTAAAGAATTAATCCTATAACTCTAGATAAAATGTTTTTCTGATTTTAAAAATCAAACTTTTCTTGTTATTTAGTCAATGTGAAACTTTATTCAAAACTTTTCGAATACTCACATAAATATCCAGGTTTTGATCGGTGCAAAGTTAACTCCTTGCGGCTAAAACTCGTGGAAGAAAACCAGCAATCATAGGAGGGAATCTTCTTTGGCCCATAGGCCATCAACTGAGTTTAAAGTTCATGCTTTAAAGTTTATCAACTGAGTTTCAAATTGCCCCACAGGCCATAGCATATACTCAAAGATTAGGCTGAATCTGATCCATAATTAATTGTTTAAATGCCATGAACCAAGTTCTTGACTTGATTATTAAACCACATTTTTTACAGCAACCGATTCCTTGTGACTCTGATATAAAAACATCACATAATTTTGCTTTATTTTCCTTGAAGTATTTCCATAAAGATCATCATACCATGTGAGCAAATTTCAAGGCATATCATAAGGGTCATTTAGTCTAACAAGTCCCAGAGTTCTTGTCCCTTTCTGGTTTTTTCCTGATATATAACTTCAATTGGAGGGTAACCAATCCAATCGGATTTATCTAATACCAGTATTTATTCGGTAGCACGTCCCATTAACGATGACTTTAACTTAAAGTGTAACACTCATTAAGCACTATCTCTAGGCTCAGAAATAAACAAATCGTTGAGAGTTACCTGGTGGAGACATTTCTTATGTGTAACACAGCCTTAATACGCCCAAAAAGATGTCATATGTCATATACTGGCTCCTTTATTTGATGCAAAATTCCTAGTGCAGACAAAAAAATCCCAACCAAATCACTTACCCATGTCAAATAAACATTTGAATCCTAAATTGAATACTATTGTCATTAGTTAAAATGTCTTTAGGCCATTTTATGTTTGTCTTTACCTTAAAGAACAGAGAACTTTTTAGGGCTTCTAGTACGCTGCTGGGCCACTGTCAATGAAGCAGGTCAATTCCAACATCAAATTTAGAGAATTGATAGTGTCTTATATATGTCTTTGCCGTGTTCCTATCTGACACAATGATGCACAAATTTTCACATGGGTGTGTTCTACCATGAAGAGCCACCAAACCAACCCAAGATATGCAAATACATTGTTGCAACTCTTAAGGAAGTATTTTCCAGTTGCCAAACTTTGGGTGCACGGCTTTCAACTTCAAGTTTTGAGGATGAGTACCCAGTTAACGATTTTGACGAAGAACAAGAAGTAAGTGTTTATTTGAGTGCAGAAGAACATTGATTTTACAGGGTTATTCTCCTGCAACCTTTGTTATGTCTGCAGGTGTTTATCTCAGCAGTGATAAGCCGCACAATGGAGAAACAGAAGCACAAGACAAGCGTGTTGAGACACAGTTTTTCCTGGGTATACTCTCCTGCAACGAAAGAACTTTTGGTGACTGAGGCAGTGGCACCGCAGAAGAAGGTGGAGGGTGGTGGAGAAGAAAACGACGAAAGAGAAGAGTTTTTGTCTGTGAAAAGTTGTTTCTCACGCTGTTCGAGTTCTCCCTGTGGGTCAGCATTCTATTCTGTGAAGACAAGCCTTTCACGATGTTCAAGCTTCAACGATCTTCACCAGAAGTCCAAGCATTGGAGACGTTCAGTGATTGAGGAGTTTTGTCACTGCGAGGGATGGCCCTTTGGTCTTTGCCGCAGAGCCGTGTTGCTTCCACCATTGCCCAAGTCACCTTCTGAGTCATGGTTATCGCGTAAAATGAAACCAAGTACTAAGAAACCATGAATTTCTTCACCTGTATCTTACGTTACTTTATGTTTTCCCTTTTTTCAGTTGCAAAGAGTAAACAATGTCGGAATACCGAAGCATAAGCTTCTTCTATGGTTTTTATTGTGTTTGCCCACTTTCAAAATTAATATATATTTTTGTTAGTAGTCAACAAAAATACAAGGAACATTTATATATTTTAATATTAATTGCTTCTAAAATTTATCCCTTTATAAATAGTCTCTCGTATTAAATTGCAATTAAACTATTAATAAAGAAAAAACCACGGCAGTTTCATTATTTTAAATGCTAATAATTTGTTTGTTTTATTTCTATTAATAACTTGTTCAAACATTGAAACGTAATAAAATTTATCTTGAAATTTCTTGAAAAAAAATATTAAATCAAGATTGATTTATTTCTTTATTTTTCTAAATTCATATATATATTATATTTCAAAACATGAAAAAAAAAATTATAAAAAAAAAATACGAAAAAAAAA
>Ga0099822_1006986_pt1 | contig 14662 bp, 5 predicted proteins | sample CowpeawhiteBW_FD_76839 | JGI IMG/M metagenome (GOLD analysis project Ga0099822, IMG submission 76839) | Root nodule microbial communities of legume samples collected from California USA - Cow pea white BW | ecosystem: Host-associated > Plants > Roots > Nodule | place: USA: California | collected...
ATTATGTTTAATTTTATATTTTATTATTTATTAACATTAATTATTATGTTTATAAAAGAAATAAAATATTTGATTTAATTATAATATATTTTTTAATATCTATAATATAAAAAAAATTAAAATTTTGGGGGGGCCATGGCCCCTCCCTACCCTAACAATGCTCCGCCACTGACAGTCGTTTTGTTTTGACCATCATTGTTGCAGTGATTTTAATTTGGTATTTACAACAATGATTCGACCATTGTGGTCATCTCAAACCCTTTCTTTAACTATAAATAGATGTCTTACGCTTCCTCCAAACACACACCTTTAGGCTCATAATTCTTCTCCTCTCTTTTTTCAATTCTCCCACTCTTTTTTATTATATGTTCTCTTTATTTGAGATCTTGAGTTTATTGATACTGTGTAAATAATTTATCTTGTTAGATTATGATTAGAGATGGCAAATAAATTCGTCCCCATGGGTATTGCCCGAACTCGTCCCCGTTTTGACAGAAAATCCCCGCATTGATTGGGTATGGGCATGGATATGGGAAATCCCCGACTTTTTCAATTAGGTATAGGGATGGAGATGGGCATGGGGATGTACATATCCCCGCCATAATACATGTCCCCGCCATATCTCCATCCTCGTTTAAATTATTAAAATATTCACAATTAATTAAGTAACCCTGTATTATATATATATATATATATATATATGTACTTTATATCTTTTATTTCTTCTAATTATTTGGTTTGTCATGAACCTCATTCACATCTCCAATATATTTTTTATCTTATCATAACCTTTATGTAATTATGTAAAAATGATGTATCTCAATTAAAACAATTTTATGTCTAACATTTGAATATTTATATTATTTTTTAATATTTTTATTTATTGTATATTTTCCTTTAATGTTTAATACTCTCAATTTAACTATTTAATAGCATAAACATTTCATTTACTAGGTAATATAAAAGAAATTTTTTTACTTATTGTTATTAATTTTTGTTTCATTTGAAGAACTTTTTTGTTTCGCTACAACAATTTTTGTTATTTCTTAACCATTGTATATGTTGATATTTGAAAAGTTTTCTTAGATCTCTAAGATATTTTTCATCTTATCATACTCTTAATTATACATTTGTTTTCCTTTGTGCGATTCCTTTCAATAGTCTCCAAATTATTTATAAGACACACATTTGTTAATCTTTTAATACTTTATTTTTTTTTTATTTTCGTCATGTAGAATACTATTTCGATAAATTTTATCTAATTATTTTTTATTTTCTAACTCATTACAATCATACTTTAATTTTTTCACTATAATTGTATATATTAATTTTTATTTACTACAATATAAAAATTTAATGTAATTGCCATGAATATTTTTTTATCACCATTCAACATATACTGCGTTCAAATAATACAAGATATATGTTAAAATTTTATTATTATATTTATTATTTGTTCTTTGCGTCATTTTGATCAAGTGATGTATTATAACTTTTATTAGTGTATAAAAATAGATTCATTATAATTTAAAAAATTGAAGTAAACAAACATTTAAAATATTTTTTAATTTGAATATTTTTTTTCTTTTATATTTTTAAAAAATATTTTTAAATTTTATTAACTAGGTTTCACTAATGTTTGCAAATTTAATAAATGTTTTGGTTCTCATGAAATTTTATTTGGTATTTTAATCTAAAATGTAAACAATTATAATTTATTTCAAAGTATTTGATATCGAAGAAACAACCATCCTCATAATATTGAATATTTGATAATTTTATGTTTTCTTTACCGTAATTTTTTATTATTTTATAAAAATTAATTAAAATTAGTATAAAGTAGTAAGAAAATGGGTAGGGGTATGGCTACGAGATTATACCCATTACCTAGTGGGGATGGGGATGAGACAAAAATTTGATACCCGTTGAGTTTGGGTACGAGGATGTGGATGAATTTTTTTTACGGGGATGGGTATGGGATAGTGAAACCCGTCCCCGTCCCGCCCTGTTGTCATCCCTAATTATGATATTCTCGGAATATCCAAGATGTTTCTGTTGTACCTTGGGGGATTTGCGCATACATATTTTGATAAATCCTTAAGGGCAATGACCATTCTTGTCTCATAAATCCTTCTAATTTATGTTTTATGCAGAATATACAACAATCTTAAGGATCTAATTTGTGCACAGTGCAACTACAAGGAGTGCATGCTGCAAAAATAATCATGACGAGAGTGCATTAGGGACAAAATCACGTAAATGGGGAAGACCAAAGTGGAAAAAGAAAAAAGGGCCGAATCTAAAATATGAGAGACTGCTGCAATAAAAGAATGAAGTCCAAAGGCGTGGAGTTTTGACAATAGAAGGAAATGCCTCTGCTCATCTAAATTATAAATCTTCACTCCCTTCATAAAATGGACTCTTTTCACCTTGTGTTTTCTCCATTCTATGTCTCCTTGTGGCACATTTTAACCTTCATTTTTTTATTCCGAGTAGCGCTAAAGGAAAGATGCCCGGATGGAATACTGATCAAGAAAAATTGAGAAGAAAAAAATTGTTTGCATCGTTTATAACACGATTTGAAACTAGAAGCGATTCGTCGATGGTAAACTTTTGGGAGGCGCCGACAGCCGTGACCTTGTTGGAGATTGTGTGAAATGGTGTGGAAGCACAAGATGGCTACGACGGTTGGCGCGGTGTTCCCCTTCGAAGGGGACCCACTCAGTCCAACGAGGGTTTGGCAACGACAATGGCTCTAGTTGTAATGGCCCCAGTATCACTAAAGTGATTGTGGTGCGAACGACAACGGTTGTCGGTAGAGGTGCATTGTGGTGGTCATCATGTTGTTTGTTCCTACAAGAAAGAAGAGAAGGAATGATGTGAACCCACAGCTCGAGCACAACGATGGGTCACATGTGGTGAACACAAGCCTCCTCAGCTATGCTAGAGGGACTGCATGTATTTTCATGACACCATTGTTGTGGAAACGTTCATAGTTTTTAGCGATAAGAAGGTGATGTTCTTCTCGCAACTGACTTTCTTGTTTCAATGACAGAGAAAAGGAGAGGAGAATATTTCTCATGGAATTGAAGAAAGAAGAATAAAACATTTAGGGCTTCTTTTATTTTATTCCTGTTAGCACAAATAGCATTGTTGCTTTGGTGCTTAAAGATTTGACGAAGATTAGATGAAGCTTTGATGAAGATACGGGAAGCCATTGTCTTGGAACCATGCTTACATTGATGAAGATATGAAGATTTGATGTTACTTATGTTGATCAAGCCTTGTATGTGTGCCCTCTATCTAGTTTCATCATGGGGAAAAAAGCTTGAAGATTGTAATTCATTTTGTAGACCATTTTGCATTAATTAGATGTATAGGGTCTTTGTTGTGTCCTTTTTAATCTGTTGAAATGTTTTTCAACCAATTAAAAGATGTCTTTTAATATGTTGAATGGACTTTAATGTTAGCTGTTGGTTGAGGTCGTACCCGACCAAATAGAACATGTAAATGCACAGGAATTAACCCAAGATCGTCTCCCAATGACCATTGTTTTCATTCAAAGGTTCTAGATTCAACAAGATGGTTTGGCAGATTCAGTTTTAAACACAAAATTGACAAAATTTAATTGCAAAACTTAATTAAACAAAATTCAAAACGTATTGATTCCTTGATTTAACTGAAATTTCACCAATCACAGATTCCACAATTAATTGTTCTATCCAATTTGTTCCCATGAAACCCGAAATTAAGCGATAATTAACACGAGTTACATATGCCATTAAGTCAAGCATACTTCAAGCAATTGACACCTACAAATTAAGCATACTATGAACGACCCACACTCATTAAGCATGATTATAAGTCGCTTTAGGTGGACAAACATGAAATTAAGATTAAGCATCCATCAATTTCGTATTTTACCTTGAAAACACAACTTGAAGAAGGGCAAACCATAACAAAAATTCAAAACGAACAACAACCTCATGGTTTCATTTCAATTTCGTCAAGGAATCAATACCAAAAGTTTAGCTAGACATAGCATTCAAAAAAATAATTTAAAGAGAAACGAAATTGCATTAAAAAAGTAGAAAAAAAGTGAACAAACACAAATTTTTATTGAAGGGGACAAAAACCCTAAGTTGGGTGGTGCTTCAATGGTCTCAAATCACCAAAAATGAAAAAACCCTAAGTGGTGTTGTCCTTAGAATGTTAAAACTGAATTGAGAAGAAAAGAGTGCGCTGCTACTCTAAGGAAACCCTAAAAAAACATGGTCACATCACCACAGTTGCTTGTAATTACAAAACTGTCATTATGCCACTTAGAATTACAAAAATGCCACTATGGGCTAAAAAATGGTGACCTAGTGACGTAGACAAACTAAATGACATGACACAGACGTGACAATGATGTGGAAACACTATCTTCATCTTAAGATTAATGTCCAAGCTCCAAAATTTTGCTCCACAAAATACCTAAAAACAATTAGAAACAAAAATTAGACCAATTAATGCCAAATTACTCAAAATTCGGAATAATGGCCCAATGAAGCCCAATTGAGGAAAATGCACTAACAAAAGACAATTAAGCACTAAACAACCCTCAAGATGGGCACAAAAAGGCAATGAAATAAGGGCAAATAATGACTCATCAGTTGCAGTAGTTCTAACCAATGCTTATTGAATTAGTTGATTTATTTTTTAATCGACTGATTTCACTTAAGTGAAATAAACTGATTGATTTGAAAATCAACCTGTTGAATTTTGTAACAATTTGACTATTAAAGTTGTATTTTTCGAAAGAGAGGTACGAAGGACATTTTTTAGCGCGAAACCATTTTGGAAACTTGGGAAATCTCTCTCTTTCATGGTCATACAATTGTAGCTTGTGAAGATTGATCTTGGATCAATTCTTGGAGCTTTTTTGCTTGGTGTTTGAAGCTTGAAGAAGGTAGTTGTGGTAGGTAGGGTTGTACTACCGCTGAGGTTTGATCTTTCTCAAGCTTTGTGTGGGTGCCTGGTGGTTTTCTAGGCTTACAAGGGGTGTCTTGCTATGCTGGTGTGATTCTTGTGTGATCTAAGAGTCTTGTGTGCGTTTTTTCATATTTTGAAAGTGTAAGGGTGTAAACTTTGTAAATCTTTTGAAATAGTACAAAGTCAGACTCGGATTGCCTTGACAAACTAGATGTAGCTCAAGTTTGAGAGAACCAGTATAAAAATCTTGTGCATCACCCTTTTCTCTAACCATTCTCTCTTGCATAATCATTTAAAGTTTAAAGAATTGGATCTAAACCATCTTTTTAACATTCTTGAGTGTTTTGGCATTATCTGTAGCATTGATCATGTTTGTATAACTCATGGGAACCTGTCTTGACTGATCTTGTACATTGATCTTGCTTTAAATCATGAATCTGCATTTATGCATTTTTCCTAGTATTTTAGTCGAATGTTTTTCTGATTCAACCGATTGATTATATTAGTACTGCATTTGTGTAACAAAATCGATCGACTAACTCTGTTTTTGATCGGTTGAATGTGTACAGTCCAAAGGTGTTTGCATCCTTACTTGCTGGTTGGGTTGATTCAATTAAAGATAGTTTTTAGCCTTTAAAGATTGCTTAAATTTTTAACTAGCCAATTCAACCCCCTTTTCTTGGCATTTCAACCATTTCAAGACTTATAATTCCTATTTTGGAATAATAAGATGAAGTTGGGCTCTTGTGGATCTTACTTCGTCCACCCCTCTATTTAATTTCAACTCCTCCTCTTTATGAGGAAAAAAACACATGGAAGAATGGAAAATAGAGTGGGAATAGATCGAGAGCTTGTCTTGAAGGATGAAGCTAACATGGTGAATGATGCAGCGAACCATTATAAGGTACTTGAGTAGTTTCGTGTACTCCCTATATTCCGATCATATGAGCATGGCCACGTATTTGTCCATTTACCAATCTTAAATATTTAACATTGTGGAGATGAGAGTAATATTACTCATTCAATTGGAGGAAAATTTTAAAAATTTATCATTTGAGAAAATATAATCCCATTTTTAAAAGAAAATAAATTATTGTGATGACTTTTCACCTAATGATATTTATAGAGAATATATCATTATATATTTATATGTGGATGACATGCTAATCATGGATATATGCAATGAGATAATACCTAGAACAAGTTGCTTCTAGGATTTAACATTAAAATATAAGTTCTACGTGAAGCCAATGTGATTTTAAAAGTTAAAATCATAAGGAAGGGAGTATCCTAAAACAATATATGAGAATACTTACGAGTGAATATCTATTATCATTCCATTTTTCATTATTTTTCCTTTCTAAAAGTTTAGTTTTAGTTTAAATAAGTATTTGTATGTTTTTAATTAACTAGTTTTTATTACTTGCTTAGGAAAATTTAGTTTTCAATAAAATGTGGTAAATATGTTGGTTTTAATAGTATTTTGTTGCATTTTAGTTCTCTTCTTTTTAAGACTTCTTTTTTAGAATAAATTAGTTTTTAGGAGGCCCTTTCTTTTTGTTGTTCTTAGGTTTCAAACCCTTGACTCTATTTTTTTTCTTCTTTGCAGAACAGTCCCTACTTGAACCAGCCTCTCACTAATCAAAACAGATAGCTCAACCCAACAACAAACAAGCAAAACACACAACTCAATTAAGCATCCCTGCACTACACGAGCCAAATGGAAGATTATACGCGAATATGATACATGAGATCCTGGTCCGAGAGAATGGAGCCAACACTAATCGTGATGGATGGAGATGATTTGAACATCAAATTGGACTGAAAGCGTGGTTGATTCATGATGAACGAAGAATGAGAAGTCAAGCTGATCAAGGGCAAGGAAAAAGGGTTTTGAGATTGGCGATTTTGGATTCGAGAGCAAGGAGATAAGGTTAGGTTTTTCATGTTCTTTTCAGTTTTTCTTTTGGGGTTCAAAAGGGCAAATTTAGGTTTTTGTGAATGAGATCTAGAGACTGTGCATGAGAAACTTTTGTGGTGAGAGCTAGGGTTCGAGGTCCTTACGCGAGGGAGAGAAAGTGCACTATAAGAGGGTTTTCCATATTTGATGAGCACAAAGTGGCCTTCAGATATTGGATTTTTCCTTAGTATGTGAATAGTTCAATTTGGTTGATCGTGAGCATAAAGTGGTTGGGATTGCTAAGTGAGCTCCCTTTCACCATTTTAATTTTAGCATTTCTCTTGAACTCGTGTAATCCTCTTTCGATTTTGCCATGAAAGAAACCGTTCAAATTTCATTTTTGATTATCAATTTATGTTTCTACTACTTTACTCTTGCTTGAATTTTTATGTTTTAGCCTTAAATTTCTGATGCTTTTAAATTCCTTTAGTGCTTTCTAGTTTTCATTTCAGTTCTTGTTTCCGAGTCATTGATTTGATCTTGGGTAAGATCTACACACATCAATGGTTCCTTTTAGGGACTATGTGACCCCAAAGTGGGCACACATTATCAAGATGTCTTCTTGAGTGTAGAGAAATCCTTGTCCATTCACTACACTGGATTTCAATTTTAAGTTTACTCCATTGTATTAAGATTTTGCACCTATTTTACTTTTCTTGTCTACTTTAAATTCTTGTAGTAAATAGTTTATAGTCATATTTTCTTATTAGTGATTTTGGGAGGAAATTTCATTTTCATGCATAGTTAATTTGTGCATCTACATTAGTCTTATTCCTTTTAAATCAAAAGGTTGTCACTTGGATTTTGAGTGCTACCACTTTTGGTTTTACTAGTCATATTAATATTACAACTCTATTGTATTTCATGTGGTGCATATTCCATTCCGACTGGGCATTCTACGTGCATCTGAAATCCTTCATCACCATCTTACATCCATTCATTCATCTATGTTTTAACCTAATTTAGAGTATCTTTGCATCCACACACGTTCCACCTTTAAAGCTCTGTAGTGAATCAATTCTGATGTGAATTTGGGCTATAATTCTATTGTTGTTATATGTTGATTCACTATTGTCACACACTTGCATCTACATAAGTAACTCATGCCACATTTGCATTGCACAAGGATATGAACCTGTTTGCTTAAGTTATTTTGGAAGTTCAAATCTGTCTAGAGAACTTGAATTACATTTGGTGGTTGTTGATGCTTGAGAATTTAGTCTTCTCATTTGGAATGTATTTTTGTACTCAATCTCTCTTTTATGAATATGCATGACTAATTATTTATTGCCACTGCCACGTATTGACCATTGCTGTCACAGATGGGTTTAATGTTGCAATTTAGTTTCATGCATGCTTTTAGCTAATTCCACATGTGTTTGTCTTACATTTGATAAAAGAAACTTCGAATCTGCATATGCATTTTTCTTGCTATATTTTGGAATCATTTTGAGTAGCATTATGTATGAACATCTCCTGATTCACTGCTATCACAAAGCAAGTTCTGTTGTTGTATTATGCTGAAATCAATATTGTCATACTTCTTGGATTTTTGTTCTGTTTTATTTTATTGTCACCGATTGGTCTTTATTGATTCATCATCATGCTAGGTTCATATAAACCATTTGTGCACCCACGTTCTTTTACTATCACAGATCCAATTAGTGTTGCATTCATGGTGCTCTCATTCACTTTCATACTAGAATGCTTTATATTATTTCAACTTGCATTTTCATAAACTTTTCATGCCTTAAGCATTCATCTAGACACTTCTTCATTCAACATTTTAGTCAATTCACCATCCCTTATTCCATTAGAATTTACCCATGCATTGCATTCATGACATACGTACATTCATGCATTTAGTTTAGTTGTTAATTGAATAAAAATTTAGCACTTTCATTTAGTTTCTTTTCTTTATTTTATTCCTTTTTCCCCCACTTGTTTTCTTTTATTCCATTTTTAGCAAGATTTAATTATACAAGCTATGCTCGATAGGGACCATTTCCTTGGATTTGATTTTGAGTGATTTTCCCTATACTTCGTTAGGGGGAATAATTTAGGTTTTGTTTAACTCTAAGCGCGACACTATAAAATTGAGTTAACAATATCCCTTATGATGCTAACTTTGAATTAAAGAAAAATATAGGAGACTTATTTTTCTCAACCTCAGTATGCCTAAATATTTGGGAGCTTACTATTTTAATGCATTTCTAAACCAGATATTGCTTATGCAGTAGGTAGATTGAGAAGATACACTTAATATTCTAATTAGGAATACTGAGACTTATGAGATATTTAAGAGATTTAATGGATTATGCCATTGAATATAGTGGATTTCCCGCTATATTAGAAGTGTACAATGATGCTACCTGGATCTCTAATTCAGACAAGACAAAATTCACTAGTGATTATGTATTCACATTGGGAGTAGTGTGATTACATGGAGATAATCTAGGCAAACATTATTGCTAGATCAGTAATGAAATATGAGTTTATTGCTCTTGAAATGATTGGTAGTAAAGTTGAGTAGTTGACGAACTTCTTAACTAACATTCCACTAGGAATGAAATGTGTTAATACATTGTGATTGTGAATCAACAATAACTATAACTAAAGAGTGGAACTATTTCCATTTACTGTGTGAAGTCAGAATGGATTTAGCAAATCCTCTAACAAAACCCTAAGAAGAAATACGATATTAGAAACATCGAAGGGAATGAGAATTGAGCCACTTGCAAACAAACAAGTGATGATAACCCAACCTTTATGATTAGAGATCCCATGAATAAGGTTCATATGGATAAAACAAGTCACTTGTTGGTTCTGATAACACTAAATTGAGTTAAAATCAATTTTTTCCATTCTTATGATGTGTGTGAAAGTGCTAGAGATTGCACTATTGAGAGGTTAAACTTTGTAATTAAAATTCTATATGGATAAGAATTTTAGGTGAAACAAAGTTTTAATGATTTTCATATCCCTTACGGATGTTGTGTGATTTGTAGCATACACTTGATGAAATAACCTATATGAATGTCGAGTGGGCCTGCTTGTATGAGATCTTGACATGATCTCTAGAGCACTCATGAATATCAGGCACACACATGACCTAACAAGTGCAACACAGTGATAACAACAAGAATTGTGAGGGTGTATTGTGAGATAAACCACTAACTCACACTAATTATTTCATGACCTTCTCACCTTTCTCTATCGTCACCACTTGGCTCTTAATGTAGCAATAAACAAGGAGTGTGTTTAATTGATTAACACGTGCTATAATTGATTATTACATAGAGACGTTCTAACTATTTTTTAAATTTTAGTTAAAATAATCAATTATCACCTTGTAATAATCGATTAAATGCAACAATATTAGTTTTAAATAAATGTTTTAGGAGTAGTATAGGTCTTGGCATGGACACATATTGACTAAGAAGAGTATTTTTCTTTTTTTCTTTTCATAACTCTTCATCAATCTTTGTTTACTTAAGCTTGGGAGGTTATTGTATAATATGCACTAAATCACTCAACAAACGAATGCCATATGCTTGACCACTCGACTACCAAAATGCACCTTGATATTTGACCAAGGCATATCTGTCTACTTATGAGACCGACGACATATTAGATGTACACTAGATCAAATCCCACTTTCTAGCTAATCATAAAACACCTCACTAAAATAGCTAATAACCCTCCATTTGTACAAAATCTAGCCACTAATCAAAGTTATTGAACTGATAATCAATTATTAAGTCACCCATTATAAGTTAGGTCACAAGAGATTTGGACCTATACAAAGCCCATAGGTAAAAAGCTAACCCCATAATAGTATAAATAATGCATAACCTCCATAGGTAAGGGACACATTTTATTGCATACTAATTGTTGGGTTGCATACAACTTAACTTAAGCATTGAAGTGTCTTTTGTAAGATCTCAATCACTCAAATATATTAAGATACACATTAAATGTAAACTTATCAATTCACATAAAGATCCGAATAGAAGATTAGATTAGTCTTAGGTTTTAAAGGTCTTATTTACTCTTATAAAAATACATGGAATAATAAAGTAAAGGTTTAATAGGTTTTTTGGTCACAATATTGGTGAGGTTTATTCAATGTGATCCCTTAATTTTTTTTTTTTGTTTGTTCTCAATTCAATCTCTATTTTATTTAAAAGGAGTCAATGTGGTTCATTCCATTAAATTGGTGTTGACAATGTTTAGAGGTTGATAACATGGCAATGTGAATGACAAAGTGACAATTCTAACCTCATTCATTGTATTGTTTTATTCCCAAGTTTACTTACCAACCAGAAACTCTATATTCCTAGCTAAAATTTTTTTCCTTTTCCCTCCCTTCATTTCCTTACCAGAATACCTAAATCACGGATCTCAAATAATTGTATTTTTTGTCCATGGTTAATGTAGTTCTAATGTCTTGGGTTGTGCCTTATTTTCTTTTTTTGGGTTCTGGGTTTATGGGGTTGGCATTGAGATTTAAGCCTAGTTTGTGAAAGACATTTGGTTTTACAGTAACTTTCTATTGACCCAACTTGGAGACTCTCTTGGCCACAAAAATAATAGTAGGAACAATCATGTTAGCACACACTTGCTTCTTGTTATTCTTGACAAATGTGACGACTTTGCATTAACAAGTAGTTGGGAACAAAAAATCCATGTGATGGGGTGATGAGGCTTAACTTCAACAACTCCTCTTACCTTGGCCTAATTTACAACGCTATGTGATTCTTTCCATTTGCTTTATTATCCTTCTTATGGTTTTGTACCCGTATTATTATTTAATCTCTGACTTGTTATTAAATTATTGCTTTTAAAATTATTGATTATTCTCTTGGTCTTGAAAATGAAATCAAAGTATGACAAAATATGGACAAAAAGTTTACTTTTTCCTTTACTTTCTCTCTCTCGACGAAGAATAAGTTTTCTGTACTAAAGAGGTAAATAAAAGTCATTGAATTGTCTTTTTTGCAAATTTATGTAATATATTTTTTAGATCTATTTTTTAGATTTTTTTTTTTATAAATGTTTTTTGTTTAATTTGGATAAGAATTTTATTGTTTTACTAATTTGCAAGATGTTGTTGAAAAGTCTAATCTCCAATCTCTATAAGTTCACTCTCCTCGACCATTTTTTCAATAACAAATTTTGCAAACTTGAAGTTCCAATTAACCAATTCATAGGCCACATTGAATAAACACATGTTGTGTTAGATAATTCTATAAATAAAAAGTTTACTTGAATATTTACACTGACTTTGGACGATGTTAACACCAATTTAATCATAGAATCACATTAACTTCTTTTAAATAAAATGAAAATTAAATTAAAAATAAAAAACCTAAAATATAGTATTAAATAAACCATAAATATTAAAATAAAGAAGTCTATTAAATCTAAAATACACCATTATATTTTAAATTTATGTATCATATTTTCTTTTTCTAATTGAATGAAAGATTTGAGAACTTTTTCTATCTAAAATGTTAATGAAAATATAAGAATGGAAAGGTTGATGATTCCAAAAGTATGACGAAAGAATATCCCACCACCGTCCCTTTTCGCCCGTCCCTCTTGACTATACATGCAACAACAAATACCATTCATTATTCTTTTAATTACGTGCGCACCACATTCAAATGCCTAATTCAAATGACCATATTCCTATGAAAAATAAAATCTTAGACTATGCTTATGGAAGAGAACCTGGCCATGGTATATTGCTTTCGCACACAAGGTAAGTATATAACTTTGTTTTTATTCAAATTTAAAAATATTAAAATTAAATTTTATCAATGTAATTTAAAATAATCATTAAAATATATAAAGAGATTAAATGATATAGTTATGAATTATAGTAATTATTACACCTTCAATATCTTTCAATTGCATAAATGATATAGTTATGAATTATAGTAATTATTACACCTTCAATATCTTTCAATTGCATAATTTATTGTTGAATTAACAATTCCTATCACCTTCATCATGACTAAAAAGAATTATCAATATAAAATTATTTAATATTCCATCTATACCCATTAAAATTGATATAGTATACAATTATTAAAATACATATAAATATGGACTATTTGATTACATTTTTTAAAAATTAATGTAATATGTAATTACAAAGTATGAAATTATATTATGTAAATATGAACTATTTGATTTTTTTTTTCTAAAAGTAATTTAATATAACTATAAAATAAAAAAATTATATTCTATCAGAAGTTATTTAATTTGTTAGAGTTAGAGTAGCTTCACACGGTAAATATATAATTTTGTTTTGATTAAATTTTAAAATATTTAAATTAAATTTTATAAATGTAAATTTAAAATAATCATTAAGACTTATGGAACTCAAATATATATTAATCTAAATTGTGATTTTAATAATACAATTTATTAAAGTAAATGTATTGAATTATAATATGTAGGGGGAAAAATACATGATTATTCAATCACAAACTATCATATATAATAATATGTTTATACTTATTGAATAATAATATAACAAATACACTGAAAATCAAACTCAATCTAAATACGGATGGACTTATATTCATGTCATTATAAATAAATTGATCTCATTTTATTTTTCAAATCATTTAAATTATTTATATTTTAAAATAACATTATGTAAATATTAAATTATATAAATAGTTCTTTTATTTTTTAAATCTTGTTTTATCTAGTCCTTTATTTTTAAAATAATTAATTTAATCATTTAACATTCCAAATTTGTAATATACAATTACTCTTTTTATACAATGTTTAACATTACTACTATTAAATGATTTGAGTAATTTCATATACACTTTATGAATAACCAAATATTATGATAGATGCAAAATGGTTAATCCAAAATACATTTGGCTCAAAGATTAGCATATCTAAGGTTTCATTTAACATTTTTTGTTTGATAAATCTAAGAACTTAGATAAATTGAAACTTCGTATAATAATGACTCTCATCTCACTTTTTCATTTCGTGAAATTTTATAGAATCGTCAAATCCTAAGAGACAATTAAGAGTTGTGAAAGTACAATCATTACCAATTTTTTTATAGATATGATCACAATTAGATGGATATTTGCAACCTAGAAAGAAAAGAACACCTAGCCTAAAAAAAAAGAAAGAAATGTTACGGTACAGAAATGAAACTAAAATCTTCAAATATTCAAGTAAGAGTAGATAATTATCATTTCGTATATTTATATTGTTTCCGATATATTTTTTCTTGTTGAGTTATGTGTTTCTAATCTCATTATTCTATACTAACATAAACACATGCGGTATCGTGCTTGTGTATGCATTTTTCAAATATGTGTGATATTATAATATTGTAATGTTATTAAGTTAATATATAAACTAAAATTATATTTATTAAAAATAAAATAAAATATATGAGAACAAATGAAAAAATAACCATTGATAAATAAATAAGAAGAGAAGAAGCAAAGATAGCCGATTTTATAAAAAGCTTGTAAAAGTAACAGTCAATTTTTAAAAATTTAATAAACTATTATATTTAAAGGGTAAAATTAGTATTTTGATTTATCTAGCGAAAACTGTAACGTCCCATTTAATTTATAAATGCAATTAAAGGAAACGCCACACATAAGATAGCATAACAACGCAGTCCTGGGGTTCCCAACATCACCCCTACAAAACTAGGCACACCACGATGCCAAA
>Ga0099822_1006990_pt1 | contig 14655 bp, 8 predicted proteins | sample CowpeawhiteBW_FD_76839 | JGI IMG/M metagenome (GOLD analysis project Ga0099822, IMG submission 76839) | Root nodule microbial communities of legume samples collected from California USA - Cow pea white BW | ecosystem: Host-associated > Plants > Roots > Nodule | place: USA: California | collected...
AACACATATAAAAATATATATATATATATATATATATATATATATATATATATATATATATATATATATAAACCGAACACTTATCATTACTTTCAATTTTATCAATTTCCATGGATTCCTATTTAGGATCAAGAATGTCTCGATAAAGATTAAACATATTAGCCTTATTATCTATTGAAAAAGAAATATTAAATAAAATTAATTATAAAATTTAATAAATAATTTTGCATAAAAAAAGTTCAAAAAATAAATTTTAAATAGAATGCCTTATTTTTTAAGTTTGCTTTAGGTCTCCCCTTGAGTTGTCCCTATTAAAAGTTCATTCTTATTTTATATTTTTGGGGTGGTATATATGATTTCAAATTATGAATTTAGTTTCAGAATACTAAGAGTATATTTGAAACAAAAAGTTTATTTGGGAGGAAAGTTTTACAGTATGACGAAACGTGGAATAAATAGACTTGGTCATGGACCATTATAATTTTTTAAAATTGTAATAATTAAAATAAATTAGTTTCTATATATAACAAGTTATACAATAGTTTCCCTACAATAAAAATCACTTTAGACAACAACTTAAAATTGTGGCCTAAACTATAAAAATTGTGGTCTAAATTTTAGGCAACGATATTTTAAGCTTGGTTTAGGTGATTGTAGCCGTAGATAATAGGTCATGATTTTCAGTACGACAACATTTTTAAAACTGTTGTTTAAAATTCTCACTATAGGCAACAATTTTCAGATTGAGTTTAGACAACACATGTATAAATGTTCTCTTTTAGTTTAAGCCATATTTATTAAGATTTGGTTTTATGCAATTTTTTATTTTATTTTATAGATTACTTATACAAAAGTTCAATATGGAAACTTTGTATGTCTTCAAATCACAATATTATACAATTACACCCCACACTCTATCAACACTTCAAACAATATTAGTACACAAAATATTCATAATTGAATTCTTAATAAAATTATTCATACATATATTTCAATGTAATAGATCAAACTACATGATTAAAATAACTATCTTGAAGTCATAATAATGGTGGACTTTCAAAATTAAGGCTACAAAAGCTAAAATATAATATATCTAAATTTGTTTCTTTACTACATAACAAATTTCATTATTCCATAATATTATCTTCATTTTCTTCATGGTCTTGAAGATGCAAACTACACCAAAATATATTGTCAAATTTTCCAACATATTATACATTTTAATAAGTTAATTAAGTCAAACTTAACATTTGTGCACTAAATCATTATGACTCTTCTCCTACATAATGCCTCATTGATCTTAATTAACAAACAAAATAGGAGTGTTTTTAGTATAATATTAATCTAATGTAACATCTGTAATATGCACAAAATACCTATCATTTTGCTGCTAAGAGTCTAAAGCATCAATTAGTTATTGCAACATCCTGACCATATTATCCTATCTAGTAGAATTTTTTGGGGTATTTTACATTGATGTTAATGGTGGAAGTACAACTAAGAACTTTCTTTACCTGCTCACAATATGGATAATGTGTTGATCTAGAAGAATATGGCTTCATTGAACTACTTTCTTTACCTAAAACGCATGCCATCATATTATTTAAGTCTTCTTCATCTAAATCTGGATTTTGTTGCTTTACCACAAAGTTTACAATTTCCCGTAGGTCTTGTATTTCCTTTGTCATACCACTCACTTCATTTGCATGTTCTTTCTTGATGACATCAATTTCTTCATTTTTCTTCAATTTTGATGGTGTCATAGTCCTTCCATAACAATGTACTCCCATAGGCTTCTCTTTTCCAAAGAGTGATAGAAATGTTTGTTCTACAAATTCACTTGAGTTTTTTGACCGGAACCCTGAAGCGTAATCTAGTAAAACAAAATCAATGTAAGATTAAAAAAAATAGATATATATGTATTTCCAAATAATTTTAAGCTTATAATAGCATTATGTGTTTCTTCATCCATTTCTTTTCCTTTTTGTCTTTCTCAATGTTGACGAATTGTTATAAACATTTCAATTTGAGTAATTTTTTCTCCTAGCTCTTTATTAGAACGCTACAATGATCGAATATTGAAAGAATAAGAAGAAAATATTAATTAGCATATTTTTGCATTAGATATATAACATTTGAGGACATAGGTAGAAATATATTACCAATTCAGTCTGAATTGTAGCAAAATTGGTTGGTCCCATATGATGGAGGTACTTTTGTTTAACTTTATTTGTAGTGTTTCTCTTGTTAATGCTCTACATTATAATAAGAGAAAAATAGCAATCAAGGTAGATATTGGAAAGTGGATTTAAAGTAATAAGACATCAAATAACCTACTTTGATAATACTAGTGTGCTTGAAATGAGCATCAGAAATGAATAAAGGACGATGTTTTACCTGATCCTTCATTATGGAATACTTTGAAAAGTGTTTTTTCTTGCTTAACCTTTTGTAACATCTCCATGTATCATTTAAACGAGTAAATAGACTTTCTCTCCTTTATCACTAATATTGAACTTTTCCTATATAAAAAGAATATTAAAATGGATGCATTTTAAAAAATACTTATGTCGCTAAATTAATATTTACTCTTCACACTTGAACATATATCCATATGTGAGCCTTGCTATCTTTATCTTTAAGTTGAGCTTTAAAACTTGTGTAAATCAAGAGACAAAAGGTTGAATTCCTTGCTATCAAGCCAAGAAAATAACTCAAGTCAATTATAATTTTGTAAGTAGGATCAATAAGTTCTCCATCCATGTCAAATACACCTTTTGGACGCTCTTGAATTAATCTTCCTTGTATTGCTAAACATTGAGTTGGTCCCTCTGTTCTTTTCTTATTTGTCCTTATTTTGACATTCAACTCACAAAAAATATTACATATGAAAAACAATGTCAATTGCTAATAATAAAATATTTATCTTCTTGTTGATTTAATTCACCATCTTAATCTTGGTATGTATTTCCTTCTCCAACATACTATTCTGCCTCATCACTTTTATTTTGAATATTTTCTTCTTCATCTCCAGTGCTTTCATTCTTTTTAAGAAATTGATCAACTCATATTGACTCCAATTTTGATAGTGAGTAAATAAACTATTTTGAGAACTTTGTAGCTTTTACCCTCTTTGGTATTTCAAAGCACTAAAAATTTACTTTTAAAAAAATTAATATAAAAACAAAATCAAATTATCTCTCTGTTCAGTTATTTAAACAATCAATGAATAATGCGAATATTTGCACGTAAGTTTTATATTTATATACTCTTTCCACAATCCTAACTAATTTTCAATGATTTCTACACATTTAATTCAATCAAGTATCACTATACAAAGTTTGGTATCAACTCATAAGTAAAGTCAAGGATTCTTTTTGAAGAATCAAACTCAATAATACTACAAGAATTTTACTTTAAATTCTACACACTAACCATTTATATAATATTTTTTATTGAGTTAATTGTAAAGTGTGAACGGAATATGTAAATGAACTTTTTGAAACCTGGTCTTAAAAAAGTGTGTAGGAAAGAATATTTCTTGAGAGAAAAATAAGTGTAAAACAAAAAGTATAACAAAACATCAATAATGTGATCACAAGTATCACAAATCAATGCTCCTTTTTTAACTATTCTCAGCTTACACATGCTGCTATCGTGCGCCGTTAGAATAACCTGACACATAGCCAAAATTAGGACCCAGTCGTTGACTTTTTTTAGTGAATACAACCTCTTAAATGAACTTGTGTAATCAAGTGGATAACTACTTTAATTATCTATTATAATAACATAACCCCAAATTCTTCATTATTATTCATTCTTCATTCTTCATTCTTCATTCTCCTATGCCACCACACACAATTGTTCTATGTTGGATTATAGCAATCTTGCACTAACTCTTAGTGATTGCACACTCATCCTCTCACTACTCACTTTTCCATTTTTTTATATTTTTTTATAGTAAACACATTCCCATAGTCAGATAATAATTATAACATTTATGATAAGTACTATAAAAAAATCAACAATTTTTTCATACATTATAATAGTTAACTATAGTGAGATATTTTCTTCTTCTACTACCATAATCTAGATGCATTGAAATCATGCAAAGGTGACAAATAAGGAGAAGGAGATGAGATTAATTAAAAAGATATTTTATTGTGTGCATAGTTAAATATAATGAATTAATTAAGTAAAGTAAAAGAAGAAAGTTTGGTGGCATGATTAAGCTATGGATAACTAGTTATGTCAATAGCATATGCTCCAACCTGGAAACAACCACGCTAGGAAATTAGGGATCGCATTATGCAGTTTTGTCAAAACAAAATACTTAACCACTAAGATTACACATATGTGATGCGTAAGAATACTAATACCCCAGTTGTTGCTTTAAATGGATTTGAGTTTGAATTTGTTCCCACTTCAAATTTTGATAATAATGTTAGGTTGAGTTATCTCATATATATCAACTATGACATATTCATTATAGTTTTACACTATTTAGAAGTTAAAATTAAGAATAATTTAAATATATTATTCTTTTTTATTTTTAAAAACATCTTTTATTTATAAATAAATACGAGGGGAAATTATGAGTTTTAAAACAAATAATATTTATAATGTAGTAATTGACAATAATAATTTTAGTTCAACATATTTGAAATTGAAACCGTATTTAATTTTATTGGAAGTTCCACCTTAATTAAAATATAAAATATGAAATCAATACCAAAACCATCACCATATAATCCAGTTTTGTAGGATTGAGTAAAATTTATTTTTTAATATGTTATCAGAACCATAAGATAGAGACTATCATAATGAAATGTACTGTTTATTGGGTCTATTTTTTTTTCATATGCTATTGAGTTGTTATCTAACCATTTATTAGTGTTTAGTCTCACGTTTGAGGAGATTTATATGTTTTAATGTGAGATGTGAGAGGCACAAACTAATTTTGTAAGGTTGAATTAGACTTAAAATTTATTTCTTAACAAAATTTAATTTTCAAATAAAAAAAATTTTATATCAAAATTTTATTAAAAGCGCTATCTTTTCTAATAAAAAATAAAATTTGAAAACTTGATAATTTCACTTAATAATGGATGATGAGTATAAATTTAATTATACCGTTTTATCTTCAAAATAAAAATTTCTTTCTCTCTCTCTATTATATATATTTTAAACTTTGACATCTAATAAATATAAAATTTGTGTTCCAATCATGTATTGTCAGGTATACTTGTGTTTTGTATCCTTTAAATATTTATTAAACAATTTTTTTATAAAATAGTAAAATAAAATGTCAAATTAAATAAAAGTGTTTTTCTAATTTAGAATAAGGACGAATTTATTTTTTCTCCATATGTACTCAATTTAAAAAAAAAATTATTACCATCCTCAAATCTAAATATTCTTTCTCAATATAGGAATTGATACATACAATTCTCACGTATACGAATCTATTTGTTATATATATATATATATATATATATATTATTGTTATAAGAGAATTTACATGATTATTTGTTTTGATGGTTGCATTTAAAAGGCATAGTTGTAATTGGGACACTATATTTGTCTCATATATGAGAAGTGAAAGACACAAGCTTAACAAAATTCTTTTCCATCACGCGAGAGAATAAACTCTACATGGCTTTAGATATGCTATTATTAATTAATGAGTAGTTTATTTTATGTGCAATACAAGCAAGATTTGTCTTATTATTGTTATTATTACAATCATTGTCTAATTAATCATGTTTAGGCAATCAATAGATTAAGTTTTTTTTTTTTTTTTTCTTTTGAAAAGGGGCAGAGAGAGATATGTCCCTACTTTGAGAGATATTGATCAATGGTTGTATTAAGTTTGAATAGATTTTAGATTCTACGTTATGTTGGTTTTGTTAGTTGTTAATATATGCTAATAAACTCTTGTTTGCTTCAACTAATCATTTCTCATTCATTACTTATCTTCTATTTGATGACAAATGGCACATTCTATTGCCATCACTTTATCAAATCATAATCTCCTTCTCAATGAATCCATTTGGTGATTATATTAGAATGCTCAACATTATGAGACTTGGTTTTTTGTGCTAATATGGGGATTTTTTTGAAAGGACTTAATTACTTTTTTTATTATATTATTTGCTATTTTGTTCAATTTAATTCCTTTATTAATAAAAAAAATTAAACATGCACTTTTTTAAAAAATGTATAACAATGTGAATATTTCAGGACTTAATAAATTTTAAAAAAATACTTTTTTTTTTCAATTATCATCGTTAATATTTTAAATTGTCGTTACACATTTGTTCTAATTTATAGTATATAGAAATTAAAATCGTTAATATTTTATGTGTGAACGATTTTATGGCTAATTGGATAGAAATTGTCATTATTGCATTTTTAAGAAAGGAACAACTTGATTGTATATTTTATTAATAATAAAATGAAGTTAAAATAAATAAATAAATAGTTAAACTTCAAAAACTAATTGAGCCTTTAAAAATCAAAGGAGTTTGAGTTTTAGTTTCATCTACAAAATTGTTTATGACTTTTGATCCATAAAAATTTCAAATTTAAAGAAGAATTTTTTAAAATAATACAGAAAGGTCTTAACCATAAATTTCATAATTTGTATCTCGTTACAAACAAAGGAAATAAGAGGAGTAATCTCCACTTATATTCTAATTGGAAACCTTTTCAAAATTATGGAAAGTTGTCCAAGTTTGAAAATGATACATAAGATTTTTTATGGTAAAAATTTTGAGATCTTATCATATCTATTTTAAGAATATGTAGAAACAATTCATCGATAAACGTTCTTTTTCGACGGATTATCAATGGGAAATAATTCATCGATAAATATGGTATAGGTAATAGTTACCGATGGATATATCTGTCAGTAATTATCGACGGACAATCCGTCAGTAATGTCATGCGTTAGGGGATTGAATTTTCGACAGATTTTACGACGGATATATCCATCGGTAGTGGGAATGTCATATTCTGGTGCATTCTGCAATTTAAGCTTTCCAAACATACACAATTATTATCAAACCTACAATCTCACAGATATAATCAGACTTGCCAATTTCATGTATAATCCTAGTTAGGTAATCCAAACAAATATCATAAAATTAACATTATATGTCTAGATACACCACACAAACATCAAGGTTCTAAAATGTCCGCATATAAAAGAAAAAGCAATCTAAACATCCATCATTCATAGTGTCCAGTGTGTTATTTAACTAATGTAATCACATAATATGTAAGATAGTCAATATAGAACGAAGTCCTAATCTAATAATCTACATAATCATCAGGTGGATTTTGTTATGCTTCATGGTCCTGTTGGTGCTGGGATTGTGGCTGGATTATGGTGGGTTGGACTAGAGTGGGCTGGACTGAAGTGGGTTGGACTAGAGTGGGCTGGACTAGAGTGGGCTGGACTAAAGTGTGTTATTGCTAGGGCGGTGCTGGACTGGATTGTTGTTGAAGACGAGTGTGGGCTTCAATAGACAGATAGGCCATGATTAGATTTTGGAGGTTTTGAAAATCTTGGCTCAAATTTTGAAAAGCCTGATCACGTTCCTCTAGTCATTGTGTGAGTCGGTTGACAGCCTCCTCGACATTGCTGGAAGAAGATGGTTGTTGTTTGTGGATACCTATTCCAGTGTAACTTTTACCAAGCTCTCTAGTCCCATAAAGTCTTCCTGTATTTTTTTTGCCGATAACATCAACCTAGCACTATGTCCTAATGACGTCTTCCTGATCAACATCATCAATATGGTCTAATGCATCAACACATGACCCTTGCTCAGATTTGACATGTGATAGTCTAGTTGAAAATTCTTCCTGTTAAAAGAAAACAATGAGAATGAAGTTCAATAAGGTATGATATTTAAGTTTAAAGGAATTTATAGTATAAGTTTTTACTTACATGTGTTCTCCTAGACCTTTCATCAACAAACCTGCCAGATCCCTTGCGAAGATGAGTTTGGTAAAATACATCATCAATATACGCCTCCCGCACTAGCTCTTTTGCCTGTAACAAAATAAAGGCAAACAGATACACATTATAAAAGACGTAATTAGTCATAATATGAAAATAAAAGGAATTAAGGTTTATACCATACGAAGGGCATGCTCATGAGTGGTAATGGAACCACCCGTGTGTAGGGTCCCACCCTTTTCTGAAGCTCTAATTTTTTGGGTTGTCGCACATTTATTGCAATAAGAAGCAAAATTGTAATGTTCTAGCAGGCGATTCCAGATATGGTCCCCAATCCAATAAGGGTGTTATCCTGCATTCCTAGCATTTCTAAACATATCAGATAACCTATTAGATGCTCTATTGTGGAAATTTTTTCTAATTTGAGCTTCGTGCTCAGGTCTCCATTGAACCTTCATTTATAAAATAAATCAAATACAACAGTGGACATCTATTGCGCATTTGAAATAGATACATTCATAGATAATGAAAACATGTTTCATAACGTTTTACCTTAAATCGTTGTCAGAAAGGTTCTTTCTCTTCTTCATGTATTGCTCCCCATTATAACATCCCGACAGGATATTACGGATTTAATAATATAAAATAAAATTAATTAAATAACCAGTCGCATTTAAAATAATTCCTTAATACCCAAAACGCGGGAAATTTAAAACTTTTATTAACGTACAATAAAAGCCACATATAATTCCAAAACCATAGTTTATAAAACTGAAATAATAAACAAAAGGTCTTACAGGAGTTTACAAATTCTTTCCAAAACATAATAATTAAAAAGACTCCCATGCTATCCCCGCTCCGCGGCTAAGTCTCATCAGCACCACCTGCATCAACATCAGCTGCTTAGTGTACCGCGCACACGATCATCGCCAAGCACAAACATATAGGGTGAGCTTAACAGATTTAAACATATAAAAGAGCATACACATATACAACATAAATATATGTAGACGACACATTCAACCCATAGGAATTCCAACCCATCTAATTCATTCCACCTGGCCACAACCAGGTTATTCGTGTTCTACTTCTTCTAGTGATTACCCCAAGGTAATTTGCTGCCAAACCTATCGACCACAACCGACAGAGCACGTGCGGGAAACCATTGCTACAGATCATACACTTTAACGCCAGGTGGAGTTCCCAAATACGAACATAGTTCGTAACGTCCCAAGACTACCAAATTCATTAGCTATTTCCTAAGGAGGGCAATCTATCGAGACCCATTCGTACTGGCCACAACCAGCACACTCACACCGGCAACACTCGCCAACCCGAGCTCAACTCAAAAGATCCTCATTTTCATCCGCCATCCCAAGCTTAACTCGAGGGATGCCATTCTGAGCTCAACTCGAGGAATGCTACGTTCTTAACCCCTATCCCGAGCTCAACTCAAGGATTACGTTCTGAGCTCAACTCAAGGAACCCAACAATCTTACCTTTGAAGCATCACCAAAATTCTAGTAGATCACGCCTACAAAGTCCAATGACTAGGACTTACAGCAACCAAATCGCCTAGTGGGAGACACGTACCGCTAGGCGCTAGCAGCTCCCAAATCGCCTGGCGGGAGACACGTACTGCCAGGCACCAGGCGCCAAGCGCCTAAGAATCAACCATTCTCCAACCACCGCCTGGCGGAACAATCCACACCACCAGTTGGACACACTCCAGGGCTATTGTTTCCGCCGCTATCGCCTTGCGGGACCTTCCCCTCCGCCAGGCGCCACTAAGTCCAGGACTCCATTGTTTCCTTGCTATCGCCTGGCGGCCTAACCCCACCGCCAGGCGCCATACCAATATCACCACTTTCACTGTACTGGTATGAATTTAGACACTGTTGTTCGCATGCAGACCTTGTTAATCACTCAACCAAGTTCAATGGTTATAACTACAGTCTATAATAGTGCCCATACTTAAGCCTATGATCTACATCATTTCACCCCCAACATGTTTGGTTCACCTATATTAAAATTTCCACTAAATAAGATTCTGTACAACATCATTAGATCATTTGCAAGCTAGGTTTCCCCCTCTATTTTGGTTTAACAATTTGATTTCCCCACCCATAGGTACAAATCCTCACACCTCTGATCTCACATTTTGTTTCCAAGCCCTAACACTTTTATATCAATAAGTTCCATTGGATTACATAATTTCAAACCCAGCCTTTCTACTAAATCCAGTGTACACAGTCTATATCTATAATCTTTGGACACTCCAAATTCTAAATTCCACAATACTCTAATTTATTCCACTCTCAAGTTATATAGTCATGCTCATTACAAGATTATCATTACGCTAACATTTCCAACTCTCAATAACACGCATCCTTACTTTTTCAAAAACCAATAAGTTCTAGCAACTGTCGGAACGCCTCCAATTCTGATTTCCCGAGATGGCGCCTGGCGGCAAGACCTGTACCGCCAGGCAGTGCATACGATTCTGGGCAAATTCCCAGAATTCCCGCACCTGTATTACTCTTTTCTCCTAATACCTTCCCAACGCAGATTGATCACCCTCTTCCAATTGTTTAGCAACCCCACACAAAATGATTAGTATGTTTCCACAATGGAATTACCCAATTAGCTTCCCCCATTTGGTTACAAGACCTGCAATTCTCACGTCATTAAACCCTACCCCTCTTTTCACTGTTCCATCAATTTTTAATCATCATTTATGCTGGAATTCAAGAATTTCATTCTCACATCATCTCTTAACCACTAACCCATGATTTTTCCCCAATTCTAATCATCCCATCTGCATAGAATCACAAAACCAAGCCAAACCGACTCGCGTCGCCTGGCAAAAATTCATCACCGCCAGGCAGTTCATCAGGAAGAACCCAGAATGGGTTACAGGCTTGCGTCGCTTGGCGGTACAAGGCTTCACCGCCAGGCACTGCCTCCAGAAAACACAGTAAACACGTAAACGGGGTATGAGCCGCCTGACGGCTATGTATAGCCAGCCAGGCGGTTTTTGGAAAATTTCTAGAATTCAGCAAAATCACAAAACAAATAAGGTTCATGCATAATTAACATGTAATTATCATACATCTCATGCCAAAACTTCAAATTAATGTGGACAACTCCCCTAACCTGGTTTTCCTTCGCTTAAAGCTTTGACAATTTAAAAGTTCTACCTACACCAAGTGCCTCCTTAACCTCCTCTCAATTCAGCCCCCAAGAATCTCACTCAAACCTAAGTCTCAATTTTGTGCTCTCTTTATGAGTAAAATTTCCAGCGTTGCAAAACCCTCACTATTAACCAAATTTTGTTTTTTTAAAGGGTGCCTAAAAGCTAGGTTAATTACCTAAAACGAAAATTGAGTCTTAATTAGATGTTAATGACATTTACTATCTCATTATGTCTATTTTTCAGCCACCTCTCGACTGCCCTACAACTAGGGTTTTCTCTCAACTTTTCATATTCAAGCCAAAGCCAAAAATACCAAAAAATAAGGTTTAATTTGGGTTCTCCGAGGTTTGAACCCACAACCATGCATATGCCAAGTCAATGCCAAACCATCATACCAATTCATGTTTCATGTTAACTAATATAATTTAAATATTATATTATTTCACTGCATGACTATCATATATTTAAAATAATAACAAATAAATACACACAATTGGCATACATAGGACTCGAACTCAAGTCCTCTCACACAATTAAGTACTCTCAACCACTTGAGCTAGTACTTTTCCACATCGTGCAAATCAGATTTTAATACCATAAATGTTCTTCTTGCCCGCATTTATTAATTAATTAAATTTCATGGGTCTTACACCCATGATGGCCAAGGCGACATAATTTGTTGCTTAATAGATGGAGTGATGGCCTGAGAAGCAACTTTAGAAGGAACAAACCTAAATATAAATGCATAAAAGTCATCAAAAACAAGGCAAAACAAATAACAAGTCATGTAATACAAATTTGTATTTTAAGATAATGGGATATATTACCCTCGATTGAACGATTCAATCATCTGTCAGGAAGGTCAATATCATCAACAGCTGAATCAAGAGCATTTGTTGCAGAAGCTAGATCAGGAGAGGGATTAGATGATGAGGAAGGTCTAGAAACAATGTGAACCACAACAAGGGATGGTCCTATACAGGAAGGTTATGGTGTGGATGTAAGAGGTATGGGAACCACAATAGGGGATGGTGACTGAATGGGTGTACTTTGAGCTGGTCTTGTATGCGAAGGCTGTGGTGTGGATGTAGATGGTGTGGTAGCCATAGCAGGGTGTGGTGTGGGTACCCTAAAAGGGGATGGTGCCTGAATAGGTGCACTATGTGGTGTTTGGTTAAGAACCTTTATGATATAGCGTGGCTGATTTCTTGGTTTTGATATCTTCTTCCCTTTATTGGAACTAGATGGACGCTTAGGTGACATTGCAGCTATCAAACTGTATAAAACAACAAAATTAAACATCAAGTATGAAACAGATAGTTGTATGATGACAATTGTTATTACCGACAGTATCAACCACAAAGATAATACTTTTATAAGTGATATATTTAAAGTTTGCCAAAAGATAATTAGGGAATCTTTTACATAAATTTAACAATTACAACAACCACAATAACATCTGACAACAACCAAATAATTCAATCGTCGTCATCGTCGTCGTCATCATTTTTGTAATGATCGTCATAGTCGTCGTCATCATCATGTTCATCATCATCATCATCATCATCATTATCATCATCATCATCATCATCTTCTTCTTCTTCTTCTTCTTCTTCTTCTTCTTCTTCTTCTTCTTGGTTGTTCAGATCTTCTTCATCTTCTTCTTGTATCTCTCCATCCAATTCTTCATGAGCACTATGAAAGGCATGCAATGTAGATACATCTTCAACTTCAATTATTTCATGGGCATGTGACATTTCATCAACTTGATAGGGAATTTCTTCTTCCACCTCATTTGACTCAATGCAACCCCTAGACTTAGTTTGTATTGCAACACACCAACCACCTTTATTGATGCTCTGAAATGTTGAATATGGGACATAATACACTTGTCTAACATTGTTTGCTAGAATGAATGGATCAAATGGTAGGTATCTTTTACGCATTTCATGTTCGACAATATCATACTTAGGATTCACTCTTGTACCATCTCTAGAAGGATCAAACCATTCACAATAAAAAATAACTACTTTATTTGGAGAAGTACAAGTGTTGTACTCTAACTCATATATTTTATGAATTATTCCATAAAAATCATCATAACCACCGTTTGTAAGGCCCTTGACGTACACACCACAGTTAATTGTCTTATTTCCTTTGTATTTCGTTAGTGTGAAACTTGTACCCATTAACAAAGTAGGTGTGCCATTCTTTGACGCATCTCATGGGCCAATTTGCCAAATCCCTTAACTCTTGATTTGTGGGAACCATTGGTGAATTATGAACCTACAAATAGGCAACAATAAATAATTGCATCAATTTCGATAACAATTTGTTTAAGAAACTTGATGAAGTTCATACTTGATGTTTGAACAAATAAGGAAAATCTAAGTATATTCGAGCATTAGCAGTTCTTTTAGGTACTTGCTCAACCACAACGAATGAGCTATTAAATAAGAATACAATTAGTGAGTATAGAAATTTCTTGATTAGGGTGCATAGAATGAGATTAGAACATAGTCAAGATATAGTTTAACTTCAGCTTAATTGATTAAGACATGGACATAAGCAGAGTTGAATTCAGCATCAGTTAACCAATGAGTCGACTCCTTCCCTGTGTGACGATTAACTTCTCGAAACACTAATAATGTTGAGTCACATGCTTGATTTTGCCAGTGTGTTTCCTTCCTAATATTGCTAGGCGATAAGATGAAGTTCTTGAAATAATGAGAACAAAAATATGTTGTTTCACAATGCAAGTAAGCTTCATAAATTGATCCTTCCACTTTGGCTTTGGTTTTTACAAAACGTTTTGATTCCCCCTAAATCTATACAAAGAAATGAATAGATTATGATTTGAAATGAGAATAAAAGTGTAAAGCTATAAAGATATAGTAATCATGGGTTATCACCTTTCAAATGGATACATCCACCTATATTGCACTGGCCCACCAAGCCATGCTTTATATGACAAATGAATCAAAGAACTCAGGTGGGAATATTCTTTCCAATTTGCAAAGAATAATTGGAATATTTTCCTCCAACATTCTTAGTGATTGTTGTAACATCCCGGTCGGATATTACAAATTTAAATAATAAAATCAGAAAATAAAAATAAAACTTCATTTATTATTAACGTGTTTCCAAAAATTCAGGGAATTTAAAACTTTTATTACATTTGAAATAGTCTAAAATCCATAATTTATAATACTCAAATAAGATTGATAAAGTCGACCATATGAGTGTTTAAAAGATTATTCAAAACCATAAATAATAAACTCAAGTATAGCTTTTTCCTATGAAATACCCGCTCCGGATCAAAGCCTCACCAGAACCACCTATGACATCATCTGCTCTCGTGTAACGCAATACATGATCATCGCTAAACACAAGCAGATAGGGTGAGCTAACAGTATAAAGCATATATAACATTTAGATATATATATATATATATATATATATATATATATATATATATATATATATATATATA
>Ga0099822_1006996_pt1 | contig 14646 bp, 12 predicted proteins | sample CowpeawhiteBW_FD_76839 | JGI IMG/M metagenome (GOLD analysis project Ga0099822, IMG submission 76839) | Root nodule microbial communities of legume samples collected from California USA - Cow pea white BW | ecosystem: Host-associated > Plants > Roots > Nodule | place: USA: California | collected...
CAGGATCGGCTTCGATCGGACGATAGCCGCGGCGCGGGCCCAACGTGCCCGCCGAGCTTTCCGATGCCGACGTCCCACTCACGGAGATCTCAAGCCGGTTTTGGCGGGCGCCTCGCGCCTGCCGATGCTGCCAGGCCTGGCCAAGCAAGCACCACGATCGGCTCTTGCACGATGGTGATGCTCTGGATTCGACAGTGCGCCTTCGCCGAGGGCGCCGAGACCTAGGAACGCTCCACTTTACGGACCATAACAATGTTTAGCAGTGGAACGAAAACGCTTGAACCTTACACTGCGTTAGGTTGTAGGCTGGCAATCGTGAGCAACGCTCCGTCACACGGATGTCGATAGCGCACTTGCGACATTGTCCGCGTGAACACCAGCGTTCTACCTAGAATGGTCTTCACGCTGAGGGATGTTGCTACCGGCGTTGCCGGAGTGCGGCAACGATCAGGTCCGAAACCGCCGAGTTACTCGCTCCTCGCTCGCTCCACCTCGGGTCGATCAGCCTGTTGGCCCAAACACGCGAGCTGTTTCTCACGCTTGCGCCGCCGGATCGAGACCTCCTGGACGGTTTAGCGCGATCGTTCCAGACCTAACCGTTGCGGCTCAAGGAGTGCAACGCAAACGCTTTCAGCGGGGTGAAAAGATATGCGTTTCAAGGGCCTTGACCTGAATCTTCTCGTCGCCCTCGATTCCCTGATGACCGAGCGCAACCTGACCGCGGCAGCGCGCCGAATCAATCTCAGTCAGCCGGCCATGAGTGCTGCGGTCGCCCGGCTGCGCGCCTATTTCCGCGATGACTTGTTTGCGATGAGCGGCCGAACACTTGTCCCAACACCGCGGGCGGAAGCGCTTGCTGGTCCCGTTCGCGAGGCTTTGCTGCACATCCAGCTTTCTGTGATTTCGCGGGAGGCGTTCAATCCAGCCCAATCGGAGCGCCGGTTCAGGATCATCCTCTCCGATTTCGTCACGCTGGTGTTTTTTCGTCGGATCGTGGAACGTGTTGCGCAGGAAGCGCCCACGGTCAGCTTCGAACTGCTGCCGGTCGCCGACGACCACGATCAGCTGCTCCGGCGTGGGGAAGTCGACTTTCTGATTTTTCCGGATTCATTCATGTCAAACGGGCATCCTAAAGCAGCGCTATTCGAGGAACGGCTCGTCTGCGTCGGCTGTCACACGAACAAGCGACTATCGCGTCGGCTTACACTCGAAAGATATATGTCTATCGGGCAGGTCGCCGTTGGATGCGATCTGACGCGAAAGCCCTCGATCGAAGAATATTTTTTGCTTAGACATGGGCTCAAGCGCCGCATCGACCTCGTCGTGCAAAGCTTCAGCATGATCCCACCGATGCTGATAGGTACTGACCGAATCGGAATGATGCCGCTACGGTTGGTTAAGCACTTCGAGAAAACGACGCCACTGCGCATTGTGACACTTCCGTTCTCGCTTCCCGCATTCACTGAAGCCGTCCAGTGGCCTGCTCTTCACAATAGTGATCCAGCAAGCATATGGATGCGAGACATACTGTTACAGGAAGCGTCATGCATGTCCCCTCCTCGTGACGTCGCGCGAGCATCTAAACGCTCGAAGTCCAGTCGGCACCTCGCTTCAGCCATTCTTCCCGCCAATCAACGCCCGTCCGGATACTTCGTGAGGGCGGACTCCCATTCATCGTGAGCGCAATTCCATAAAGCGCGCCACACCCGTGAATCGGATGGCGGATTTGGCCACCTCAACCGCCTGACATTTGGACTCTGCCGATTGCTATTGTCGTCTCGCGCGCGACAGCTTGCAGACTTGACCATTTGCACCACCCTATTGTGCAGCCCGTCGCAAATTGCTATCGAGCCGCCCGCCCGAGCAACGGCGCTCAGCCGGCAATAGAGTCTGCTCAGGAAACAGAGCCCAACATCCGACGGCAGCAATATAGTGCTATTCTCGCTTCGCTCGGCCACTCCAATGTCGTCAGCTGATAGATTGTGCGAAGAACGACTCGCCCAATCGCTCGCGAGACATCAAGACGAAGCGATGCACGATTGTGTTGCTCGACGGCATCACTTGAGGGCATACCGCATCATCGCCGCTGCACGCCGCCAGCCCGTCGCCTTTTGGCCTTACCGCAGCCAAACGTCTTGGCCATGGGCGCGCGCCTCGCACAATGACAAATAGGGAGCCCGACGTTGCAGCAGCACAATGGTATCTTCGATCCCGAGGATCTATCAGTCCTGGGAACGATGTTTGACAAAGCCGTCACTGCGCTGCCCGCGTCGATGCGCACTCCTGAAAACCGAACGGCAATCGCAAAGCTCATTCTGGAGCGAGCGGCGACGAGCGAAGCTGGCTTGGCGTCCTTGATCAGCTTGATGGACGCTATTTCCCCTGCCGCTTGATCGAGCGGCACCCTAAGATCGTCCCCTTGCTTGCGCCGGAATGGAAGAAGATTCAGCTAGGTCATTGAAATAGCTTGAATCTCACGTGACGTCAGGTTGTAGGCTTTGAAATCGAAAGAACATGACCAAAGCTACACAACGAAGGCGTCGATGGCGCATTGGCGAACTTGCAGATGCTACCGGAGTAACGGTACGCACGCTGCATCACTATGAGCATACCGGACTCCTTGCCGCCTCGGGGCGCACGGATGGCGGTCATCGCATGTATGATCGCGAAAGCATGCAACGTGTCCATCAGATTCGAGCGCTGCGCGAGCTTGGCTTCTCCCTTCAGGAGATCCGCAGAGCAATGGAGGGACGCACCTCGCTTACTGACTTGTTGCGCAAGCATCTGGAGCGTATCGAGCTGCAAGTTGCTCGTGCGACTCTGTTGCGAGACCGCTTACGCAATATGACGACCGATGGCGAAGTTCGCGTCAGTGTAGATGAGCTGCCCGCCACGCTGGATGCGATGGCACGGGTGGAGAAACGCGCCGAGCCACGACCATGCACGTGCACCCTGGCTGCGGATCGCGAGGAGCGGTGGCGGCGGATCCGCGATGAACTGCGTGACTGTGTGGATCGCGACGAGCATCCATGCAGCGAGCGTACAAGATCGGTGGCTCTTGAGGCACGCCAGTTGATCGGCGAAATCGCAGGAGCCGATTCGACTGTCCCAAAAATCCTGAAGGTGCTCGCGCGATTGCGTGCGCCTCAGAGTCTTGCTGGTTGGGATCCCAATCTCATGCAGTATCTCGATCTCGCACTCGCCGCCCTGGAGGATCAGCCGTACTGAGCGGCGCCGCCTGATCATACGAGACTGCCGACCTGCCTCCTGATGCTGACGTCACTGACCTCCGGTTTCGGACCTTCGCGGGGGTTGAGCGCGCTATCGCATATCTCTTTCTACTGTAGAGCTTCATCAGCCGGCGACTTTTTGACTTATTGATCGCGCGCTCCCGACAAGGGGCTTGAAACGCACCTAGCGTCAAATTGTACGGTCTAACCCGGGTCCCCCGGTCTTCGATGAACGATCGGGGATAACCCTGGCCCATCGCACCGACCTGCGCATGATCGGAGCGACCAGGCTGACGGCACAAGGCAATCATCGGGAGCTCCACAATGTTGAGTTGGCATATCCGTTGCGCTGCAAGCGCAGCCATCCTGTGTTGTGCCCTGGTTTCCGCAGCGTCCGCCGCCGATGTCTCCATTGCGGTAGCTGGTCCAATGAGTGGAAGCAGCGCTGCATTCGGTAAGCAGATGCGCGATGGTGCTACTGCGGCCGTCGATGCGCTAAACGCATCGGGCCTGCTTGCCGACACCAGGATCGTATTGAGTGTCGTCGATGATGCGTGCGACCCCAAACAGGCCGTCGCGGTTGCAAACAAGCTGACGATCGATCGGGTCCGGTTGGTCGTCGGCCACTTCTGCTCGTCCTCGTCGATTCCGGCCTCCGATATTTACGCCGAGGCGGGAATTATTCAGATTTCGCCTGGATCCACCCATCCGCGGCTGACAGAGCGCGGACTTAAGACCGTCTTTCGCATTTGCGGCCGCGACGACCACCAAGGCATTGTGGCAGCTGAATACATCCTGCGGCACTATCCGAACAAGGCGATCGCTGTCCTTGACGACAAGAGTACAGCCGGCAAGGGCATTGCCGATATTGTCGAGGCAAGGCTTCGCGACGGCAGCGCAAGTATCGTGCGGCAAAGCTTTGTAGCCGGCGAAAAGGACTACACGGCACTCGTCTCGAGACTGAAAAAGGACGGGATCCAGATTGCCTATATCGGCGGCTATCACACTGAAATCGGGCTGATTGTGCGACAGGCGGCACAAGCCAGTGCCGGCCTGACGGTCATGGGCAACGATCCACTGATGACCTCTGAATTCTGGGCCATCACGGGCAGTGCCGGGAACGGTACCTTGTTCACCTTCATGCCAGATCCCGCCAAGAACGCGAGCGCAGCCGACGTCGTGGCAAGGCTCAAAGCTTCGAATTTATACGTCGAAGGCTACACGCTTTACGCCTACGCAGCCGTCCAAGCATGGGCCGAAGCGGTGAAACGGTCCGGGTCCTTCAACGCGACACGGGTGGCCGCTGCGCTTCGTTCGCAGCCGATCGATACGGTGATCGGCCCGGTCCGATTCGATCCCAATGGAGACAACGCGTCTCCAGGCTTCGTCGTCTATCGCTGGCACGATAACGCCATCGAAGCCGCCGAGCAGAACTGATGGTCACGATCCGCATAGCGCCTGGATATTGAGCAAGGCCATCGCATGACGAGACATCCTCTCGACCTAGGCGTTGCGATCCTCGCGATCGTCGTGGCGTTCGCGATCATCATCGCGTTCGTTGTGTTCGCTGTCGTGCTATCGGACTTGTCTGATGCCAACGTGCCGAACGACGAATTCGCACCCGGACCACTGACGCCAAAGCTGATTAGGCGCGGAAGCGCTTCCTCGCGGAACGAGTCATGATTTGGGTCGCGCCTACAAGTCGAGCTCGTCACAGTCTGTTTGGTATCGGTCATTTCACGTCGAGGACTCCTGGTTCGATCTCCCCTCGCTGCGAGGCTTTGGTTACCTGCAGCTTCGTCCGCGAATAACAATCATCAATCTCCTGCAACGTCTCATCAGCTCAATCGACCCGCATACGCTGCGCCGGCCCTTGGCTATTCATAGGGAGAACACACCATGTCGGACGACAAACTGCGAAGCGTGCTTTCCGCCCTCAGCCCGGTGGCGCGCGGATTGGACGTTCTACCAACTGCCCGGGCGGCTCCAGACACAAGCTACGTGAAGCTGGATATGAACGAGAATCCCTTCCCCATGCCCGCCATTGTTATGCAAGGCGCGCTAGCGGCCCTTGAACGGCAGCATCTCTATCCGGAGCATGACAACCTCCGCTTGAGGGAGGCAGCCGCCAACGCCTACGGCGTCCCGACGGATCATGTGATCGCTGGCAACGGATCATCTGAACTTCTCGGCTTGATCTACAAAGCTTTCCTTGTCTCTGGCGACCGCATCGCAATGGTCGCCCCAGGCTTCACGTTCAACCGCAAGCTCGCCATGTTGCAAGCTGCCCAATTGATAGAGGTCGAATGCGCAGCTCATCAGCGTTTGCCGATCGAACAGCTTCTGTCCGGGCCTGCAACAGCTGCCAAGTTTCTTCTGTTGGCGAACCCGAATAATCCGACCGGACTTTTCATTCCGATCGCCGATATCGAACGCCTGCTGGCCCAATCCGATCGCCTGATCGTTCTGGACGAGGCTTATGTCGACTTCGCTCCTGACAACGGCCTGCGTCTCCTTAGCCGTTATCCAAATCTTCTCATCCTGCGGACGCTCTCGAAAAGCTATTCCGCCGCAGGCATTCGCGTTGGCTTTGGTATCGGTCATCCCGAGCTCATTGGCAGACTCCGTAACATCCAGAACGTCTTCAATATGAATGTGATCGCTCACGCGGTTGGCATCAGCATTCTTGCACAGCGCACCGCTTATGAAGCCAATCATCGGCATATCAAGCAAGAACGGGAGAGGGTTAGCGCCGAATTGTCGCAACTTGGCTTCTGCGTAGCGCCGTCCCACGCAAACTTCGTGCTTGCCCGCGTGCCGGAACCACAAGACGGCAGATGGTGGCAGGCAGCGCTAGAGAAGAAGAAGATCCTTGTTGCCTTCTTTGCCGACAAGGGTCTTGAAAACAGCATTCGCATTAGTATCGGGACAACAAGCCAGATCGATGCGTTTCTCGCCGCGGTCCACGCGATTTCCGCACACTTGAAGACGGCCAGCAACCAGACGCGAACGTTATGCAGCGGGTGCCGATGTCCAAACGGCAAACAGTGACGACAAGTAGAAACCAACGCCGGGTAACGGCGGCGAGCAGCCGAGATCATCTTCGCGCTTGCGCATCGTGCACGTGACCAAAGAGGCAACGAATGCTGACAAGCCGTCGCATCCATGAACGTCGATAACACTGCTCCTTCGACGGCGCGGATCGGGCCGGCCTGCAGTAACCTACAATCGGAGACAATTCGAATGAACAACGGCATTCCTTCAAAGTTGACCTGCGGCATCTTCGACCATCTGGATGACGACGGCCGCGACGCAGCTCGGCAATACGCTGACCGTCTCACATTGGCGGAGAAGTGCGACTCTCTTGGTTTCTACGCGTATCACCTGGCAGAGCATCACTGCACCCCACACGGCAGAGGTCCGACGCCGAATCTGTTCCTGTCAAGTGTCGCGCAGCGCACCCGGCGCCTTCGTCTTGGTCCTCTGGTCATGCTGCTCAATCTTTATCATCCACTACGCGCGTTCGAAGAAGTCTGTATGTTGGACCAATTGAGCGGCGGCCGGCTCGAGCTCGGCATCGGACGAGGCTCGGTGCCGATCGAGTTGGGCTATTTCGGTATTGGCGCCGACGTCGCGCCGAGCCGCTATGACGAAGCCAGCGAAATCCTTGCGAGCGCGATGAAACAGCATTCACTGTCCTATCAGGGGCAGCATTTTGAACTCAGGGGCATCCCTGTGACGCTGAGGCCTCATCAGCGTCCCAATCCGCCGACATGGATCGCCAGCAATCGAGCCGAGTCGGCGGCTTGGGCGGCCGCGAACGGCGCCAATCTCGCATGTGTAGGTCCCTCCTCAATCGTGCGAACAATCACGGACGCCTTCCGAGCGCATCGAACGCACAGCGCTGAGGCGAGCGATCGGGAGCCATTCCTTGGGCTGCTCCGCATGGTTGTGATTGCGCGCGACCACCAGGACGCCTATTCCTTGTCGGCAACGGCTTACCAACGATGGCTGGAGAGCTTTAAATTTCTTTATGAGCTCAATGCCATTCCCACACCACCTAACCTGCCGCTGACCTTCGATGCGGCGCTCGAGAGTGAGTTGTGCGTCGTCGGAACGCCATCTTCCGTGCGACAGGACCTTCTTAACCAGATGGAGGAGGCAGGTGCCAACTACCTGCTTTGTCAGCTTGCTTTTGGGAATCTGCCGCTGGATGTCTCGCTGTACACGGCAAGCACGATCCAATCCGGAATCATCGCTCGGACATGCTAACCGCCATGCGGCTATCGGGATCACATCTTGTGGCAGCGCAGCCTCAGTTCCAGCCCCGTTCGGATAGATTGTTCGGCCACGCTGGTTTGTCACCGCGTTCGAGCATGAGCGTGACTATGAACCATCAGCGTCTTTGGCGAAAATCCTGAACATCAACTTGTAATCGACGAACCGTTCGTGGAGGACGCTTGCGCGCCCCCACGAGCGCCTCCAGGTCGGTCCCACCGTTCAGCGAAATGATGAGGCCCAGGCTGTCGCTCCGACGCGATGGAAGGCTACCCTGTCAGACAAGACGCCTGGAGATCCGACCAGATTTTCAATCGTCACTTCGATAAATGGTAGCGCGACAATCTCTGCAGACAGATTGTCATACTTTTTTGATGCGGCAAACAATATCGCCTCGAAGGAACTCTGCCTGTCTTTGGCCGTTAGCGCAGGCCGCGCCTGACAGATTTGGCTTGTCCTAAGCCGAGCTTGCCGAAATACTGCTCAATAATCGCACTGGCATTTACGAGGTCGTGGACACTTGCCTCGCTGGATTTTCATCTTCCAGCCAGCCGATCTTGCTCTTCAGGAAGCTGAAACCGAGCGCTTGAAAGCCGGCCCGCTCCTTGTTGTTCTTGCCATAGCTGTGGCCGCCCGCGGCGAGTTCGTAGAGATAGGCCTCATAGCCCATCGCTTGCAGCTTTGCCACCATCTTGCGGGCATGGCCGGGATGAACGCGATCGTCGCGCCGCGTGGTGGCGATCAGGATCGGCGGATAGGGCCGGCCAGGCTTTGCGGCATGATAGGCCGCATAGGTTTTCAGCCAATTCCAGTCTTCTGCCTTGTCGGGATCGCCATATTCAGCGATCCAGCTCGTTCCCGCGAGCAGCTTCGTGTAGCGACGCATGTCGATCAGCGGGACCGTGCAGAACAGCGCGCCGAAGCGCTCAGGATATCGCGTGAGCATGTTGGCGATGAGGAGGCCGCCGTTCGATCCGCCCTCGGCGACGATGCGTTTCGGCCGTGTCACGCCGCGGCGGACGAGATCGGCGGCGACCGCTGCGAAATCATCGTGCGACAACCTCTTACCCGCGAAGCGGCCGGCGTCGTGCCAGCGCGTGCCGAACTCACCGCCACCGCGCAAATTCGCCAGCACCGTGGTGCCGCCGCGCTCCAGCCATAGCTTGCCGAGCGCCGAATTGTAATATGGTTTCATCGAAAGCCCAAAGCCGCCATAGCCGCTCATATGGACCGGCGCTTTGCCCGTCTGGTCCGCAGGACCAGTTTCTACGTAAGGAATGCGCTTGCCATCGACCGAGACGGCCTCATGTCGCGTGACCACAAGACCATCCGCGGCAAACGCTTTGGGCTCCCGCTTGAGCACGGCTGGACTGGCGACACCTTGCTCGATCAACATCAGTGACGGAGGCGTAAGCGGATCCTGGATGTTGGCGAGCAAGTCGCCATTGCTCTCGGACGGATAGCGAGCGAGAGGCCAGACGTCCGCGACACCGATATCGGGCAGTCCACGCAACTGCTCGCGGGTCCAACCGTCGGCGTGCGGCGTAGCTATTTCGAAGACAGGCCGCAGTTCGTCCAGAATGGAGAGCACAAGCCTGCCTGCGCTCCAAAAAAATCCCTGCAGCGCGCGGCGCGGGCCCGGTTCGAAGAGAATGTCGAACTGACGGTTGCCTCCGAGGAAAGCCGCCAATGAGGTGACGAGGACCGTATCCGCGGCATAGTTCTGCCTGGCCGGAGACCAGGTTTCGCGGGGCTTCATGGCAAGCCAGTCGCGATGAGGCTGTATCCGGATGCTGCTCGGCAGATCCAGCTTCGTCGTGGGGCCCGATCTATCGCCGAGCCAGACGACAGAATTGAAGAAGTCCGCGTCGTCCACGTACCACATCCTTGGCGATGCAGCGGTGTGGTCGACTGCGCAACGGACGCCCACATGATCGGTTGTGGTCTCAAACGTGACTGTCGCTTGGTTCGCTCGCGTGCCGCGCCGCCACAGTCTCACCGTGCGTGCATAACCGGCGGTCGTCGCCATGCCGTCTCCATGAGAGCTTGACAGCACCAGCGTGTCCGGGTCGAGCCAATCGACGCTGCTCTTGGCTTCCGGCAGGAGGAAGCCGCCGCGAACAAAGCTTTTCGCCTCGGTATCGAACTCTCGCAGAGTGACGGCATCGCCGCCGCCGCGCGACAGGCTCAAAATCGTCCGCGAATGAGACCCAGGCAGCCAGGCTGTCGCCCTCAATAGCCAGTCTTCACCCTCGGCGTCGGCGAGCTGATCGATGTCGAGGAGGAATTCCCACCTCGGCTCCGGCTTGCGAAATTCCTTTAAAGTGGTTCGCCGCCAGAGCCCGCGTGGATTGTCAGCATCCTTCCAGAGATTGTAGAGATAGCCACCGCGCCGGCTGACATAGGGAATATTGTCTGGCCGGTCGTAGATCGCCGTGAGCGTGTCGCGATCGCGGCCGGTTGCCGCTCCGCCAAACGCTTGCAGCGTTCTGCTCTTCTGCCGCTCGACAAAGTCAAGCGCTCTTCTGCCTTCGATCTGTTCCAGCCACAGATAGGGATCATCGTCTGGATCAGCGAGCGTGGGCTTTTCAACTCGCGACTTTGCCTTGACCACGCTTCACTCCAACCTCGGCAGCCTTCGAACAGTCCGCCCCACAGGTAGTCGTATTCCCGAGAGTGGACCAACTACGAGTTCTGGTAGGGCTCGTCTCCCGATCGGTCCGTTTAACAACTCTCCGATGTTCCATGCCGAAGTCAATTTGCTCCGTCGGCAGGCTGACGTTCAAGCGCTCTCCTCGAGGAGATGGTCACCGTCACGACCAATCGTCATCGTCCCGGCTGGGCCGCACTTTGTATATGTCCGGACTGACGACACCTGCTCGTTGCAGAAGCCGAAAGTCCAGTACAGTAGCGGGCTTTCGTATCGCTTATCCCGGTCGCCGAGGGCATCGAAACCCGGTCCGAGGCCGCCTGCCTGACGCTATGGGGGTACATTCCCGCAACGCTATTCCCTCGCCCAAGCCGATACAGATTCGGATCTGCTTATCGCTTCGGCGAGTCCGCCCTGGTCATTGGCAAGCTCCTAGGTCCTCGATTTTGAGACGATCGGTCCGTATGTCGAAGCGCGCAGAAGCCGGACCAAGTCCGCCCATATCGCACCTATGACGGATATATGCTGAGTGCTCGTGGTTCAGGGACGCAGTCGCCAATCATGACCATCGACCCATATCCCGCACTTGCCTCAAGGCACACGCATGAGGCTATCCGCGCATCGACCGCGGCCGATCGGTGGCCTGGATGCGTTCCATAAACACAATGGATTTTACCGGTTCCAGTCGAACGCCCATACTCAACTGCCAATTCTTAAAAAGCATCCCCGGAATGTCACATCACGAGCAATTCCAGATCTTCGGTCCCTGCAGGCCGAAGCGACCTTTTGCGAGCAAGCTGTTGCCCCAACATCGAGGTCCCTGCCCGTCACCTTGCGATCATCGCGCAGCCGTGGCAGTCGGTTCACCTCGCCCGATCACGCGCTCGGCCAATAACAATCATCTTTCGCCAAGCGAGCAATCAGAACGATTGGGTCTCGCCTCCTTTCATCGGTTGGTGCGCGTGGGTACGCCGCGCGAGAGCAAGGCCAACGAACTGCCGCCAATCGCCAGGACCGCCTTGTGCAGCCCTGCGCGCGTCGTCAGACTGGCCACCGGCACGGCCGCCACCTTCCGCCGATCAGTCCGGGCTGCTCTCTGGCGAAACGAGTTTGTGCTCTTACGCAATGCATCTGCTCCTCTGCGTCGGACCAATGACAGAACGTTCGGCCGTTTGATCATCGCAGCTTCCTCCGGTTTTTCTGTGCTTTTCATGACAGCGCTTCTCAAGCCGCCTGCTTGGCAATCTCGATGAGTAAGCAATCTCGCAGTGGACCTGCCCGCCACGGCCGATAGTTCGCTCGCGTCTTATGCCGGCTCTCGCCGATTTTTTGGAAGCGACAAGCGCTGTGTGCTTGTCGGAAAGCCGTTCGCCAGTGTCCAATGACGTGATCGCTGTCCACGCCCCCGCCAGTGGTTAATGTCGTCGTATCTCAGCGTCAAGATACGCTCCGCGCACCCGCGGCGCATCATAGCAGTTCACGATCATACCGGAACGTCATGGGGAAGTTGTGCGATTTGCAACGATGATGAAGACCAGGGCACTGCGGCCCCGAGTCCGGCACCTACGCGCCCGACTTTCAACGGACGTCGATTGCGAAGACGCAGATCATTGATCGACACTGCCCGGGGTTTCCGCGCGAGGTCAAGACCTACCAAGCGGAATTGGGAAGACGACTCGTCTTCCCGCACTTATCACTCATTTTCGATTAATCCGGAGAAATACAGTGGACATCGAGCGTTGCGATTCAAACACTCACTGCTTCAAACACGACGCCAACCAGCTGGCAGACGCCAGCGCAGGACGCGTTTGCGAAGACAAGGGTGCTCGCGAAACGATTCAGTTGCTCAACGCCCTGACAAGCGCACTGATAGTGGCGGAAACAGAGCGCGACAGCCTCGATAGGCCGAGAACCAGCGATGGCGTTGGCGAGCGGGAAACCGGACGAATATTACAGGGACCCAACGTTGTCTACTATCCGGAAGACCTTCAGCTCCTCGGCAGAATTTTTGACCTCGCGATCGCTGCCTTACCAGAAGCCTTGCAAACTCCAACCAACCGGTCGACAGTCGCCAACTTCATTTTGTCGCATGCCGTGATTACCGAGGGCCGGCTGCATGTTTCCGATCCAACTCGTGCGGCCCTTTGCTCCTGCCGATTGATAAAGCCAACCTCCAATCCTTGCGCGTGCAGTTCATAGATGCTCTGATGCCGCATTACCCGAAGACTAATCTCTCAGATTGCGAGCTGCCAACACGCATCTTTCCGGCCTGCCGCAATTCCTCTTCGACACAAATCGTCGTTGTCCTGCTGGCGTGAAGCAAGGCGCACGGGCGCAATGCGTCCGTCGCGCGAGGCCAGCATCACAGACGACGAACTAAGCGGCATCCTTTCCGCTGTCGAGCGAAAGCCGGGCAGCAACCGGGGACCTGGCCTACGCTGCAGACCGCCGGAGCCACGACGACAAGACGCTTCTCGCAGGGCCGCGTGCCGACGAGAGCTGATACGGCAGCGAATCGTTCGTTTGCGCCGGCACGCGAGCCAGCATGCAATGCAACCCGGTGAACCGCGCACTTTTTACGGTTACATCAACCCACCAAGAACGACATCCCCGCACCTGTCGAACGCTGCGTGAAGCCCACAATCTGGCAAGCGTGCCCGCGTTGCTAGGAATGATCGCCTCAATTGAACCACCACTCCTCTCTCATGCGCGACTCGCCCCCGCTGAGAAGCAAACGCTGCGCCACGTGCGCCGGACTTCCGCATCCGGGCAACTCGGCAACAGTCCCGATCCGGGTGGGCATGTCACGAACGCGAGCGTCCTGGAAACAAATTTGCAGAAAGCCGCTCTGCTGTTCGGAAGCGCTATATTGAACGATCGGAGCGCTGCACCGGAGAGCGCAAAAGCCGGTTACGACTTCAAAGTCCATGTCGCACGGCTGCCACGCAAGCAGCGTACTCGGCCACAAGCAATGCAAATTACTTCGAGACCTGACGGCGGTCATCTCAAGTTCAACGAGCGTTGCTATGGATGTCGGCGGCCGCGTCGAGTTCTCCCTCAATGGGCATGCCGCCAACGGATCCAATGCTCCACTCTGGCACGCTGAGCACGCAAGTCGGGGAGCCGGATTGGTCATCACCCTCTGCATCAGCATGTCGCAGGAGCCTTTGAGATGGACCAGACTTTATCCAAGCCCGATCAAACGCCGCAGGCTCTCGAGAGCGCTGCATTTGACAAGGCGTGGCGCTTTGTCGAAGCCGATCCGATCTTGGCACACACTCGCAAGACCGTTTTGCACAGCCGACTGCGAGCTCATCTGCAATGCTCAATTATGAGCGGTGAACGCAGCACATTGAAGCTAGCAAACGAGGCGATAGCAAAGCTACGTGCCGAACTGGCGGGGCCACCAAAAGGATAGGCGGGGATAGAGAGATGTTAGCGACCGCTTTCCTGACTATAGGTGGGGGCGTCTGAGGATTTCAGTCTGGGGATGCCTATTGCCGAATAAGCCTTTATGATCGAGGCACGAGTCCACTGGACGGTCGAGATCGTTCTTTGCCAGATCAAAACGAGCGACGACCGCGCGATCGATCGCGAAGACCCCGGGCGGCGCGCTGATGTCCGCGGCTCGGCGAGTATCATGACGTCGTAAGTGCGGGCACACGACCCGCGTCCCGCACGACAAATGATACTCGGTGGGAGCTAGCACCTGCCGCTTTCGACAATGGCCTGCGGCAGAACGAAGCGGCTGCCGTCGTCATCACGCATCATCACGACGACTCTGCAAGCTGACGCAGCGTACGATTGCAGCCATTTCTTCCGAAAACATGTTGTGCTGAAGTTACAGCAATTCGTGACGATCTTGCTAAGACGCGCGGCGCCGGGCACATCGAAAGGAACGACACCAGAATGAAGAATTTGCTGCTTTTGACTGCAAGCATCCTCGCGCTTGGCGCGTTGACGCCTGCATTTGGCGCGGACCTCGCTGCGCAGCCGATCGCCAAGGCTCCCCCGCCACCCGTAACTGCCACGCTCAATGACTGGACGGGCTACTATATCGGTATCAATGGCGGCTGGGGCTCGAGCCGCAACTGCTGGGACGCCGGGGGCATCCTACCCGAGGGCTGCCATCACGCGGTTGGCGGAACCCTCGGTGGCCAGATCGGCTATCGTTGGCAGATATTCAACACGGTCTACGGTCTCGAAGCCCAGGGTAACTGGGCCAACTTCAGCGGCTCCAATGTGAGCGCTGCCTTCCCGGCAGATACGATTCGTACCAGGGTCGATGCGTTCGGTTTGCTTACCGGTCAGATCGGTTACGCGGTCAATAACGTTCTGCTCTACGCAAAGGGCGGAGCTGCGGTGACCAGCAATACATATCAGATCAACGCGGCATCTACCGGTACCGAGCTTGCCAAGAGCGACAATATTCGTTGGGGTGGCACGATCGGCGCCGGTTTTGAAGTCAGCCTGACGCCCAGCTGGTCG
>Ga0099822_1007006_pt1 | contig 14638 bp, 6 predicted proteins | sample CowpeawhiteBW_FD_76839 | JGI IMG/M metagenome (GOLD analysis project Ga0099822, IMG submission 76839) | Root nodule microbial communities of legume samples collected from California USA - Cow pea white BW | ecosystem: Host-associated > Plants > Roots > Nodule | place: USA: California | collected...
AGAAAACGGTAGATCCCAATTACACAAAATGTTGACATTTATAAAAATAAAATGGTGACTGATAGGTTTTATATTATTGTAATTATTATACTTGGTTATTGATTGATTAGAATAGACTAGTCTTGGATAAAAAGAACAATAGTTAATTATAATATTTCTAAATTTGAATCAGCTAATTTATCCACTATTAATTTATAGTTATATAAGATGAACTTCTATCAAGAGTATATTATCTGTTCAACTAAATTATCTGTCATCTGAGAGTACCTATTATCATTTGAACTTAGTTGCTAAATTTTTTCCAAAAAACCTTAAACAACACAAAATCAATGTTGTACTGTTTTTTTTCTTTTAGCAGGAATAAAGATCTAATGTTTCTGTTCCAACCAATGTTCTAATATCATGAGGTTATGGTGATTACTAAGCCACGTTGATGCAATGCAAACACAGGAATAGAAGAGAAATCAAACCATCTTTTTGTAACTTCCACTCCCTCCCTATCTTCCTCTCTCTCTCTCTCTCTGGCCTCCCTTTTATCACAATCTATATCTCATTCATTTCAATGGCTTCTGCTTCCATATCTGATCATTCTCTCTCCACGAAGAAGAAAAGGGTAACCTTTATTTCTCTCTGACTATCCCATTTCTCTATATTTCTTCAAACTATTTTCTCAAAGGATATTTTTAACCTGTTGGGTTAAAGATGAGATTTTTTTTTTTTTAACCCATGAAGGCATTGATACATTGCATTGCTTTCTCTTTTGTCGGGTATCAAAGGGTAGCAATTTGTTCATTCATTTTTTATAGTTTTTGGGAAAAAATCTTTTTTTTTTTCATGGTTTGGAAAATTTTAATTTTCCCATTTCATTGGCTTTTTGTGTTGTGAATGTTCAGATAAATGGTAGCAACGTTTTCTGCTTTTGAAATTTTCATTTTTTAGCGTGGTTTTGTGACTTTTGTTTTGTTTTCATTTTTTGTTGGTTTATGGCACTGTGATTGTTCAGACAAATGGCTCCGCGAAACTGAAGCAAATCAAGCTTGATGTTCGGCGTGAACAATGGCTTTCTCGAGGTACCTCTATGATCTTCATTTTCACCTGCAAATTGTTCATCTAATAGATGCTGTTTTCATGTTCTTCATTAATCCATCATTGAAATTTAATTTACTGTATTGTTTTTATCCCTTTTCTGATCAAAGCATGAATGCTGAATGTCTGAACAATTTGCAGATTCCTTTTTCAGCTAATTCTCTGCAAATGACACCCTTTGTCTCTTTTGCTTGCTGCTGCATTTGTATTGACTGTATTGGTTCCATCTATGGTTTCTTAATCTGGGATATGTTTGGATTAAAGTTTTCAAAGTACCTTTTTTGCCTATTCAAACTTTAATAAAACCAAGCAATTGAGATCTGATACAAAAAGAAAAAAGTCACCTAGTTTTGTGAAAATGTCCTGAATTGCTTCAAAATATCACCAAAGTACTTTTAATAAGACTTGGACATGTTCCATTTTTTATAGAGTAAATTACACTAACCACTTCAGGGGTTTCATGAAATCATACAAACTTTTCCTGCATTTTGCTACCATGTAGCTTAAGTTGTGAGGTGAAGAAGATACATGGATACTGTCATATTTCATTTCCAACAACTTTCTTGCTCTATCAATCTTCAAGGTTGCAATTTCTTGAATGTAATTACACACATATAATTATAAATCTTCTTTGTATGAACTTTTAAAATGTAGTCTTCAAACTGAGAGGATCTTCATAGCTTTGCATGGTTAGGTTTGGCAGGGTCAGTTCATCTCATCTGACATATTTGAAGCATCATGTGACAATGTTTCGAATTTCACTATGAATATGAGAGCCAGTTCATCTCATCTGACATATTTGAAGCATCATGTGACAATGTTTCGTATTTCACTACGAATATGAGTACGTGAAATCTAAAACAAAGTAAAGCTAGACTGAATTTTATTCATTAAAGGAGTGTAAGAATGTTCATATTATCATACTTTAACTTAAAAGAAGGTATAAACAGTACTTAATGAACTGTTTTAAAATCCTTTGGAAGTTACTGAATTTTTTTGTTCATTTCTCTGTCACTGTTACATTGTTTTGTGCTAGTCAAAAAGGGAAGTGAAGTTGATGCAAATGAAAGGGTTGATCATTGCCGTACATCAAAGAACAATGCCAGTGAAGAGAATAAATCATTGAAGGAAAATAGAAGGAAAAGAGGAGAGGATATTGCAGGTTCTTGCATCCAGGGTAATGATTCAGGATCCATTATAAATAACTCCATTCAAAATAGTTTTGATCTTGATGAGTCAGGGAGTGATTTCTCCGGGAGTAGCAGCAGCAGCAGTAGTATGAGTGCTTGTTTCTCAGACAATGTCAGTGACAAAGAAGTGGATGAATGCGTAGATGACTGGGAAGTTGTTGCTGATGCTTTATATGCAAATGATAATCTGTGTTCTGTGGTTTCAGAATCTTCTCCAGTTCAAGAACCTGTCAAGAATATCACAAAACCAGAGTTCAAATCAGCGGTTCTTGAATCACATCCGAATCACCGAGCATGGAAGCCTGATGATGTTCTCCGGCCTCAGGGTTTGCCAGACCTCTCAAAGCAACATGGCTCTGAGCTAAACACAAACTGGCATGGTAACCACAAAACTGTACCTTGTTCATGGCAAACAATAATGTCACAACAACCTCCTCAATGTCCGATCTGTTATGAGGATCTAGACATGACAGACTCATGTTTTCTTCCTTGTTCATGTGGGTTTCATCTCTGCCTATTTTGTCACAAAAAGATTGTTGAGGCAGATGGCAGATGTCCGGGCTGCAGAAAACCGTATGATCATGCCTATGTAAATGTTGGATTCAACGTAGGAGTCAAGGTTTTCCACTTTGCACAATCTTTCAGTATGAGTACAGGGTGCTAGGTTCTAGATGACAGATTTTTGTTTCTGGAAAACATCATGTAAATGTTATGTTTCTCCTATCACTTGATTCATGAGATCAAGTTTCATCAAGAGTATGAGTATAGTGAATAGGTAGAGGTTTAACTCAAGCAGATAAATAAGTTATATCTTTTGGTAAGTTTGATTTGCATTACCATTGTTTTTTTCATATGTTAATGCAGAAAACGTAGTTAACTTTGAAGATTGAAATTTGAATGAGTCTTTCTTTCTTGTTTGGTAGATATTATTAGATTGTTAGTTACAATATTATGTGTTAGTTTTATGGACTTAGACCCATCTATTTGTAGTTTCCTATTTATAAGTTCATAAATTTATGTGTTCAGAGCTCATTAAGGATTCATTCTATGTCTCTTTTTCTTTTATATTAACACGGTATTAGAACCATGAGTTAGAATCTACCATAACGAAGTTGGTTGTTTGTTAAGTCTATTATTTCATCCAAGTTATCAAAACATCATTAATGTGTAGTTTCATAATTTAAAACTATATGTCTTGGTGAGGGAGTGTTGGAAGTCCTATATTGATCAGAGATCAGACCAATTTACAGTGTATATATAAGTAGGTTTAAGTCTCATCTAACAAATCGATATTGTAAAACTCCGATATTGTAAAATTATGTTAGACTTAAAATCTGATTTATAGTATGGTTATGCTCAACTTCAATTATATGAAAAAATAAAACTGATTTTTTTTTATTAAGTTCATGTAAAGTATATGCTTAGGTGCTTACATATTAAACATGGTTCTAGGTTTCCATAAGTAATTTGTATTAAAGTAGCATTGGCTAATAGCAAGAACTTTTTTGTGGCCAAAACTAATGTTGATAGACAAAACTATAATAGGACCAATATTTTGTTCAATTCAAGAAACTGGGTTGTTAGTGTTGTCTATTATTCTTTTTTATATTTGTGCAGTTAGACATTGACTAAGCACAACAAGTCTTGCAACTAGCCATGTTATGTCTAATTAATTATCGATAAAATCAATGAATATTTTATGTTATTAACATCTTGATTAACATACATTAGTCCATTCTATCTTATGATTAAATTTAAGAAATCATATGACTAAATCTTTTAATCATGGTTTAAGACCTAACATGAAAGTTAATCTTTCTACTACCATAGTTTTAGACAGACATTCCATGTTCCAGTTGCAATTTTTTCAAACATATTAGTTAAAGAATAAAACTATATTTTCACCCTCTTTATTTTGAGGATCCAACAAACATTCTTAGTGAAATTACACTTTTATTTTTCTTTTCATTTTTTATCTATGGTTTTGATTTACTACTCTCTTTTTTCCACAATTTTACTTTTTACATTCAGAAATTTCCGAGTTTTTGACAATTGCTTGATTTTTGTTTATATTTACTTTTTACTTTACATTTAAATGGACTGAATACTTTTTTATAGTACATTAAATGGGTATATTGATTCTAATATTCTCAATTAAAAAATAAATAAAAATAGGGATTTACTAAACTGAACAACTAAAATCGAGAAAAAAAAAATTAAGAATCTAAAACACGAATTGGAAATTAAAGAGGAGACAAAATTGCAATTTAGATTTATTTTTTTTAAACTAGCTAAATGCTTTTATTACGCATAAATATTGAGTTTATAATTTGAAATTTTATATTATTATAACTTTCAATAATTTATAAATTAATTTCTATTTTTTATAAATATATGTTAATAGAAATATTCTTTTTACTATAGATATTAACAAATATTCGAACTATATATTCACAAATATGATTTAACCATGATAGCTTGTAAATATATTTTTCATGTGTAAATAACTTAAATATGTACACAATTTTATATAGTAATAAATATTTAAATTATACTTTTATTAAAAAGAACATGTTTCTGCAGTAGATAAGATAAAATTATAAACACTTATATATATATATATATATATATATATATATATATATATATAGTTCACAATATAAATGATCTAACATTAATTTTGTGTTAATTATGAAATCCTAAATTAAAACACTCTAATTTATTTAAATCGAAAAATAGTTATTCATTAGTCCTGTTAAAAAAATCCATGTTGAGATAATTTGATTCACCAAAATACATATCGAAAAAGGGTTAATTATATGATATAATAAAAATAATACTAACATTACATATCAAAAAAAATGCCACTTTCATTTTTATAATATTTAATAAGCATAAGCACGCAGCACGTCGAAATGTACATAAAATTAGTCAGACAAGTACAATGGTTTTCCGTTTGTACATCGTTGACTGTTATGCTTTGACTTTTGACGAATTTTTGTGGCATGAAATATATAACTTAAATTCTAGAAAAGTGTAATATAAAACACGTTTTGTTGCATTGGAAACAGGCATGGAAAGAGACAAGAAAGAGTGATATATTATTTTAACTGTTAAAAGTTTAACATCCTTTCAAAAATCAATTAAAAAGATTCACACACTCAATCATGGCCGTAAGTTTAAATTCAAAAATCGAAGACTTTACATTTTCTTATTTTTAAGATTACTCTCTAAACTATCATTGATATATGAATTATTTTTGAAAAAAAAAAAACTTCAATAAGAACTTCTAGAAACGAGTTTGTAAAAATATTTGTATAACTTTTTTTTTTAATTTTTAAAAGGTAAAAATATTTTTATTTATTATCCCTAACAAGCTCGGTAAAACCGAAAAAGAATGTTCTTCTTTCGTTTTGAATCATAATCTTCTACATGGTTGAAGAATATTTTTCCATAGTGGAATATTGATTTTCTCTGAAGAATATATAAGTTTATTTTATACGTTTTTATCTTTAAAAGACGTTCAGATAAAAAGAGGAAAAAATATTTAAACTGTCTTAGACCTCGAATTTTAAAGGTTAAATATGTTTTTGGTCCCATCATTTTTAGTTAATTTTGAAATTAGTTCATTTTAAAACTTTAGACCAATTTAGTCCTTTATTTTTTGAAATACGTAAATTTAGTCTTTTTAATCAAATTTTGTTAGGTTTATTTGATGTTTCGTACACATTTCAGAATTATATTTGAGTTGTTTATATTGTTTGATACATTTTTACTTTAACGTTAAGTCAAATACTATTATGAAACACGTTTGAAATATCAAATAAACTTAACAAAATTTGATTAAAATAACTAAATCTACATTTTCGAAAAATTGAGGATTAACTTGATCCAAAGTTTCAAAATTGACTAACTCCAAAATTTACTAAAATTGGACCAAAAACAATATTTAACCAAATTTTAAATTATACGATACTATTGGTATTGTAAGAACTGTGTAATTCTTGTCTTATAAATTAATTTTTTAAGATTGAATTACACTATGACATTATCAAAATTATCTGAACTTTATCTACTTCAGACAATTACCATTGATATTTATTTAGTGATACACTTAATATCATCTGAACTTTATCTACATCAGACAATTACCATTAATATTTATTTAGTGATACGATTAATATATGTATATATCTTTGTGAAAAAATATATTAAATATCCACAATAATTATAGATAAAATAAATTTAAAAAGTATAAATAAATATAAATCTCATTTTAAACACCAATTTTATAAAATTAACTAAGACCCGAAATCTATTTCTTAAAACTCAGATAAAAACGTGAAGATGGGAATCAAATTTGAAATTTCTTAATATGGTTGATGAACTTGGACACGTTCCTTGTATCCAACCAAGAATATTAAATTAGATACGAATTGTGCAAATTAATAAATAAAGTGTAATGTACTGTGATGAGAATTCAAAGCACGTGGTCACAGTGCTATCTGACTTCAATGCATTATGAACCAAACGGAAAGTGGGAACCGGTTTTTGTTTTTCACTCAAAAAGTGGAAACGTTTTAGCATCCAAAGTTAATTCAACCAATGTTTTTCATCTTCACCTTTTCGATCATACAATAATTCAACACAAAGGTAATAACAATAGTAGAAACACATAACAAGAAGGTTCCTTGTACAACTTCTTTTACTGGGTAACACGACATCCCAAGAAAACGCGTTTATTCACCAAAAAACGCGTTTCAGTTCTTGTGTTCCATTTGTTTATATATGTATATAAAAACATACCCTTTTGCCTTTTCTCTTGCTTTGTCAAATCCAATTCTCTCAGTTTCTCTTTTCTCGATCAATTTTGTTCAAAAGGGTAGTGGTGAACAGTGAATAATAGTGATGTTTCTGTGTAGAGTTTTTGTGCTTGTGTTCTCAGCTTGCTTTCTTCTGTTTCCAGCCAATGGAATTAGATCTTTTGCTGGTTATGAAACTGAGGTTGAAGTTGGTTCCTTTCTGCAATTCAGAGAGGCCCCAGAATACAGAAACCAGAAAAAGTGTACTACTCTGCTTGATTCAAGCAATGTTCCAATGGCATCATCATGTGATCCTTCACTTGTGCATATTGCAATGACCATTGATTGGCACTACTTGAGAGGGTCCATTGCTGCAGTTCACTCTGTGTTGAAACACACTTCCTGCCCTCAGAATCTGTTCTTTCACTTCATTGCATCAGATGCAAGATTGGAGAGCAGGGATGAGTTTGAAAGGATTGTTCAGACCTCCTTTCCTTCCTTGAGATTTGAAGTCCATGTGTTTGAGGAAAGTCTTGTTAGCAACCTCATATCTCCTTCCATTAGGGAAGCACTTGACAACCCTCTTAACTATGCAAGAAGTTACCTGGCGGATTTGCTTCATCCCTGCATTGAGAGGGTCATATACTTGGACTCTGATGTTATAGTTGTTGGTGATGTTCTAGAGCTTTGGAAGGTTCCATTGGCAGGGTCAAGGGTGATTGGTGCTCCTGAATATTGCCATGCAAACTTCACCAGATACTTCTCCTATGAGTTTTGGTCCAGTGCTGAGTTTTCTGAGGTGTTTGAAGGGAAAAGGCCTTGTTACTTCAACACTGGGGTGATGGTGATGGACTTGTGGAGGTGGAGAGAGGGTGATTACACAAGAAAGATTGAAAAGTGGATGGAGATTCAAAAGGAGAGAAGGATCTACAAGTTAGGGTCACTCCCTCCTTTTTTGTTAGTTTTTGGTGGTGATGTTGAGGCTATTGATCATAGATGGAACCAGCATGGTCTTGGAGGGGACAATGTTAGAAACAGTTGCAGAACTTTGCATTCTGGTTCTGTGAGTTTGCTGCATTGGAGTGGTAAAGGGAAGCCATGGACAAGGCTTGATGCTATGAAGCCTTGCTCAGTGGACTTTCTCTGGGAACCTTATGATCTCTATATACCCTCTCAGCATAAGAGAATTGCTTCTGCTACAATGCATTCAACATTTTAGCACATAATTTTATATTGGTTTATCTGATTCATTTGTTCTGATATATATTTTTTTGTATAGACAGAACAATCAAAAGATTTTGTAATGTTTGTTCATACTTTTTCAATAGTTTAGTCACAGAGAATGTATCACAGGAACATGTTGATGCAATTGGATAAACTGAGTTTAGTTTTCTGGAGCTAAGGCACTGATGCTCTGAAACAACTAATAAGCACTGTTTAGACAAAATTTAGATGTACTTTCTTCCAATCAAAATTGAAGTTTTAATTGGATAATTTTCACGAAATAAAAGTTTTCGTTAAAGGATTATGTAAATTATAAAGAGAAAAATTTACTTGAAGAATTTTATTATGTTGTTTGTGTTGCTTTTCTATCAAAAAATGAAATTTCATTTTCATTAGTTGTATTAAATCATTCTCTCAAATTTCAGTTACGATTAAAGAATAGCATAAAAACATTTCTTCGTTTAGCTTACGAGTTACAAGGACGTATAAGTTAAAAGGAAATGAGATAGGCATTTAATAGATTATTGTTTCGTATATTTTCTTAATTAAAATAAATGAATGAAGTTATATAAGAAATAATCTTATTACTTCTACCTCAAAGTTTTAAGAAGATTATAATTTTTTACTTTTTCTTTGTTGTATATTGTTCATTTTTTTTAGTTTAGTCACTACAAAATTCTCAATTTTACACTTGAATTCTTGATAATCGTTTTTAAGTGTAAATTTCTTTATACATGGTATTACTCAAGGATTATGGTTTGATATTATCCAAATGTCGATAAATAAATCAAATCAACTCGATCTAAATTCTTCTCTAATGAACTAACAAACTCTTAATTGTTATATGAATTAGCATGTTTTATTATTTATGAATCCATTATAAGAACGAATTTGATGAATAGTTCATTTATTTTGTGAATTAATGTCATAAATATATTTAAATCACTAAATTTCTTTTTAATATATATATATATATATATATATATATATATATATATATATATTTCAATCAAGAATTTGTGTATTTCTCTCCAATAATCATATTTTTTATTTAGAGATGAAATGGTGGATAAATAAAAAAGATAAAATAGAGAAGCAAATAAATGAAGAAGAGAGTGGATATGAATGAATGTAAATTGCAATAAAGTAAATTACCATGGATATGAAGGATTATTTATATTTTTACTCCTTTTGTTTTGTGGTAGTTACAATACAAATAAAATAAAAGAAAATTTACATAAATGAAGTAACGCGCTTTTAAGTGCCTGATATACCAAATGTAACACTTCTTTCCATGTTTTGTGGTAGTTATTATAAATAACTTCTTTCTCAATCTAGTTTCAGATATTATCTTAATTGCACTTTTCTCTATCTTAATTACACTTTTCTCGATGTCTCTCTGTCTCGATCATGCTTCTCATTATGTCTTGATAACACTTTCTTCCGACCCCCTTCCTCAATCTTACACGTTTCGATACATTTCTCTTTACCATTTCATTCACTTCACTCCCTTGTGTCTATACGTTTTTGTTTATTCGATTCAATTCATTTTTCGATGTCCTCAACACATTGATATAATTGTCCTTAAATAAAAGTATCTTTTAATCATGATTATTTTGGTAAGAAACACGATTTGCTCAAAATCACTTTCATACAAGGATTCTTAAAAGAAATTGATATTTTTAACTTAAAATCCTTCAAAATAAAATACTTTGACTAGTAGGACAATGACTTGTTTGAAAAAAAAAATCATTAATTGTCCAATGTATAAATAGTATAAAGAGTGAGAAGTGAGAAGAAATGAAAAAAAAAAAGAGAATAAAGAGAGGAGATAATTAGATAAAAAAAGAAAAAACTATTAGAGGATAAAACAATTGACTTGATGATTTTGGATGTTAAGAATAGATTTAAGATGATTAGTTGATTAAGTTCACGTTCTAATTCAAAGAGTATAATTTCATGATTAAATAATTGATTATTAAATTAGAATGTTTGTTGAGGAATTATTTTGAAATAATTTAAAATGAATGCAACAATAGTAAATAATAGGAATCTGAGTAATTTACAAGGGTTTAAAGGGGGAAGAAAATAGTTAAAGTTGAGTCCCATCATTCGTTGTCATTAGTTTGTCAAGACCACAACAAACACACCCGTTAAATAATATTAACTATTATATCAGTAAATTAAATTATCGTGTTTTAATGTAATAATTTATGTAAAATTTAATATTTTCATAAAAAAATAATATAAAGACAAAATATCACAAATATTACCTAAAATATAAAAGTTAAAATGTGATTAAATTCTAAAACTATTATAAGAGGATGTTGGTCTAAATTATTGCTCCAGTGTTACAGAAAAAAGATATTTATTTTATTGTGGGTCACAATCCTTTTCTCTGAAAGAAAAGATGCTAGTTATTACTTAGCTGTAAGTCATAGAGAAAAGAAAAGATACAAATATGATTATATGACATTACAACCCTACAAAATTAATCAACTATGGCACATGTCAAAACATAGAATATTGGAACAATGAGTCTGCTTTCACACAACAAAACCTAAACAACATTGGCCAAGCCAAATTAACATCACGTGCTTCATTTGGAATTGTAGTTCGATGGAGGGATTTTGATTTAGATACTCCAAATTTAAAACCATTTTTTAGTTTTTTTTAATATTGAAAAAATAATTAAATTTGTCCTAAAAATGCGGTATATTAAAAGTAATTTTAACTCTCTTGTATAATTTGTATTATTATTACCTTTTATTTTTTATGAGGTTGTGAAATATTTAGGAATTATTTGGATAGGAAGAAAATTATTAAGCTATATTATATTTTGAAAAGATGGATAAATCAATCCTTTAAAAAAGTGCACAAATAGACAATACAAAACAACTAATCCCTATTAAATTATTACATTTTAAGAATTTTTTTCAAATTCCTCCTACGCATTGAATATGTTGTTATGCAAGTGATGCTAAATCTAATTGTCCTCAAGGTTCTGAGTTCAAGTCAATTTTTTTTTTCATAACTTAATTATGTATACAATATAAATAAAAGGAATACATTTTGTTGTGATCATTTTTAGAGTTATTTTTTAATTAGATAATTTTATCTTCTAATATTATAATAATTACATAAAAAGGATAATATTTTGTAACTGATATCTAGTATATATATCTGAAAGGTGAGAACCTATAACCCTCAATATTCATTCTTACATCAATGATTTAGATTAGTTTTACTCAATCTAATATTAATTATTTAAAAAAATAATAATAACTTCATACAACCTAAGAATATCCTATGAAATCTTTTCTTCAAATAGACTAATACTAAGATCCTTGCATAACATCTTAAGCAGAATGAGAATGGTGCTGTATTCACATTCAACCGACTGGGGCATCCTTTAATGCTTGGTATGATGAATCAAGAGAGAGAGAGCCAGAAGCAAGGAGATTATTTATTTCACACTCAGACTTTTTTCATTGAACGGAAAAAAATTTATGAGAAGGGAGAAGGGATATAAATAAAAAAAGAGGAAGAAAAGAATATACATGTCTATCACCTTCTCTATAACAGTCCAACAACACAACTTAGATGCAGTCTATTTTCCAACCCTCTCAAGTGGTGACCCAATAACATACACCTGCCAACACAAATAAATCTCCACATCATTACACACAAGACTAAATAATCTAAAGTAACAAGGACTCTACTCATTAAGAAAAGTCTTACAAAATGTATGGACGATTTTAAGAATCATGCATATCATTGTTCATAAATTGGGTCAAATTTTGAGAATCATGTACATCATTGTTCATAAATTGGGGCAAACAGGCCCGTTCAATTCAACCAGTTTAGGCTAAAGTCACCAGTCCATAGGGACGAAAAAACAATGGTCAAAAACCAGTAAAAGAAACGGTTTTGAATCAGGTTTTGTAAAACTGTAGGACAGTACTTTGAACCTTATATGCTTTCATCTAACATATTTTTTTAAATTTTATATTAGTTTATTAATAAATATAAATATTACATACAATAAAAGATCATTTCTTTATTATTGATTCGAATCTTATTTGAAATGTGAATGTGGTGTTTTCACCGGTTCAATGGATAATCCAGTTTTGATATCATTAATGTATGTAATCAATTTTAGGAAATGAATTGCTCGAATTTACGCTAACAGTTCAAATAGAACGATGAAAATAAAATATACTAACCAGAAAAGCAACTTTGCTAGGTAATCCCGAGAAGTGGCTAATGTATCACTAAACTCCTCACCACTGTCTGAGTGATTGTCCATGTTTCCTTCCACTGATTGTTCCGTTACATTAGAGCTAGCATCATCTACAAAGAATCTTCTCAATATGTTCCGAACAAGTTGGTTAATTATATCCTCCACTTCTACTGATGAAGGCCGAGACATTTGAGTCACCTGCCACACAAGTTACACAGCACAAGATTCATAAAGTCAAACAAGTGACAGTGACTGAATTAATGGAAATGAGGGAGAGAGAGAGAGGAGGGAAGGGACTTCATGCAAACTTTCAACTGCAAGGAAATACAAATTAAACACAAGCAGCGATACATTACCATATCAGGATCTAGAGACCGAAGATATTCCAACAAATTGTTCCAGTTTCCCTTGTCATGTTCTAATTGCATCATTTCCTTCTTTTGGGCATTCAGCTCCTGAAAACAAAAGGCAACATATCTACGTCAACTTTCATTCTTTGAGCTTTCCTATTAAATGACCCCAGAGTTAAAAAACACTTCTTCCGTCCATTTGGAGCACTGACTAAAGAGACTGAAAGTAAAGCCAATCCTTAGACTGTCACAAAAGGATCAGTGCCTTCTTACCCATTAAGTAGATTATGCCATTGTAAGCTTTCAAAAGCCAAAAGAAGCATTCCTTTTAATTCTTGCTGAAAGAAATTTCCTTTGTGTTGTCTTACCTTAATAAGTCTCGAGGTACTTGAAGCAAGTCTCACTATACTTGGGGGCTATTTGGATGGAGGATTTTAGAGCAGAGGCGTAGGAATGAGTAAGTTTTTCTTCATTTTTTCGTAAAAATCCCCCTTGATTGCGAAATTTTATTAAAAAAAATGACAAAAAAGAACAAGTTCCTTCATTATTCATTTTAAACCATCATCATTTCATAATTCTCTCAACTTAAAAATGAAAAATTATCTACTTCCCTTCCCCTCCATATTCCCCCATCCAAAACAAAAGTGACTATCAATGGAAACCTTGATGTTCCACGTATAATTGGAAGGAACAGAAGAATATATTTTACATGTTCTAAATAATAGTTCATTCATCAAATATGAGATCCTTGTTCCAAATTCCAAGTACTCCAACTCAAAATCCAACTTACAAGACACACGCATAAGAAGCAAACATTTACAAATGCAGCTAATCAACAGTCACTGTGTTTAGAAAATTGGACTAAAGAAAAAGAAAAAGGGCTACCTTCGTCACACTTGTCAACTCAGACTGCAACTGCTGGATGTAACTCAAAGCTTGAGGAGGCAAATCACCGAACTCTTTCAGGCTACCGTTGCCACTGCATTTTTCAAAATGATTAACAACCTCCATTTTCTCATTACCCTCTGCTTTTGCTCCATCCTTCACCTCCAAAACCCCCGAATGCGTTCCACCATCCGACCCCTCATCCCTGGTACCAGATATATCCAGATTCCTTGTCAGAGACATCCTGTACTCTGCATTCCACAGAGTATACCTAACAAGGAAAAGAATAAAAGTTCAATCAAAACAAAATCCTTCAATCTAGCACATAAACTATCAAGTGATTGCCCCTCCCAAAATCACATTTTCACCGTGTTATTATCTTAAAAAACATTTAACTAAATTTATCATACATTTTTTCATTGTTCAATCTGTCTTGAACGTTGACGGATAAACTCCCATGAGACGAAATCAATTTGTGCACTTTTCCCATAACTTCTACAAAAATTCTCTTATCCAACTTCTTCAAAATTCAAGGTGCATAGTTTCATTTTAAATTCTAGGAAAAGTATAAATTTTTTTCTTAATATAAATCTCCATAACCACTTATAGAATAACAAAAAAAGGTATGCATTGATCTTCCCCAGTTTTGTTTATGCAAGAAACTCAATTTATAAAGAAATGCAACTCAATTCGTTTTCCCTTCTCCTTCATAAGTGCTTATAAACTATTTTTTCCAAACAAAACAAAGACTTGGAAAAAAAAAAAAAAAAAAAAAAAAAAAAAAAAAAAAAAAGAAAAAAAAATTAATAAAAAAGATTATGATAAAAAAAAAAAAAAAAAAAAAAATAAAAAATAATA
>Ga0099822_1007008_pt1 | contig 14636 bp, 10 predicted proteins | sample CowpeawhiteBW_FD_76839 | JGI IMG/M metagenome (GOLD analysis project Ga0099822, IMG submission 76839) | Root nodule microbial communities of legume samples collected from California USA - Cow pea white BW | ecosystem: Host-associated > Plants > Roots > Nodule | place: USA: California | collected...
AAAATAAAGTAAAACAAATATATATAAAAATAGATATATATATATATATATATATATATATATATATATATATATATATATATATATATATATATATATACTTTGAAGGAATTTCCCTCTTTTATTTAATTTTATTTTTCATTGAAGTTTTAGTTCTTTTGTTTAAAAGTTTTTGTAATGTTAATCTAAAATATGTATAACTATTTTTTATGCACCTTAAATAATTATATTAAATATAGGATTATTTTAAATTAAAATAAATAAATTTTGAAATTGACAATTTTTTTAGAGTAAGGATACTAAAATCTAAAATAAATAAGCCCAGATAAAAAAAAATCATAAAAAACAAAAAGATAATATTACTATAAGAGTCAACGGTACAATACATGCATTGAAAAAATTAAAAGAAACTTAATTACAATTTGATCAGATAATTATTATCTTGTATAACTCAATGGTTATTCTTTGATTTTAAGTTTGTTGATCATATATGAGATAAATAATTGTGGAAAAGCTTTTAATTATAGATATTGCCATAACTCTAATTTTAATTTGTCTTCCATGGCTTTAATTCGAGCCGCGGACAAAAATAAATAATGTAATTTGCTTTGAGGATGGTCCAGTTTATAGAGTTTAGGGGAACAATGCCATTTACTACAGAGATTTTCCAAATCATTTATGATTTGTTTCTCAGGTATCAAAAAAATTAGGTAAATTAGGTCCATACTTTTTTTTTTTTATAATTGTGATATTTATTTATTTATTTGTTATTTTCAAATTTTAAGATATGATTCAACAAAAAATCGTATAGGTTGTTTTAAAGTGAAAAATTAAAGTATAAAATTAGGAATTTGCAATTGAAAACCGAAAAAGAGTAGTCATGATTATGAATATTATATTAAAAATTAACAATTAAATTATGAACACATGAAAGTAAGTGTCTATAAATAGACATCGATACAACTTACTCTAAGTACGTATCTTACAAAATAACTCAAATCTTTGTTTGTTGTGTTTGGTTTTAGGTGATGGATCAATCTCTGGGCTCCAACAAAATGCCATATTTGAAGGAAGTTCGAGAAAAAGAAAGAGCTGGTGGAACCGCCGCCATACTAGCCATCGCCACCGCAACTCCACCCAACTGCGTTCACCAAGATAACTTCGCCGATTTCTACTTTCGAATCACTAACAGTGATCACATGACTCAACTCAAGGCCAAGCTCAAGCGCATATGTAACTTCATCTTTCTACCACCACCATCATCTTTATCGTATAAAATCTCTTTAGATATATGAAACAGAATGTGTTATTGAACAGGTGAAAGGTCGATGGTGAAGACACGATACACACACATGACTGAAGAAATGTTGATCGAGAACCCCAAGTTAGGCAGTTACAAAGCATCCTTGGATGCCCGACAGGACATACTAATCGAGGAAATTCCGAAGCTTGGAGAAAAGGCGGCGTCGAAAGCCATCGAGGAATGGGGGAGAGACAAGTCCCACATCACTCATCTCGTGTTCTGTTCCTGCACAGGTATGGACATGCCAGGTGCCGATTACCGACTTCTCAAGCTCTTGGGCCTCAAACCATCCACCAAAAGGTTCATGCTGTACCACCAAGGTTGCTTCGCCGGCGCCGGCGCACTCCGTCTGGCTAAAGACCTTGCCGAGAACAACGCCGGGGCACGTGTTCTGGTGGTGTGTTCCGAGATCATGGTTGGCGGATTTCGTGGGTCCTCCGAAGCCCACCTGGACTCGTTGGTGGGCCTGGCACTCTTCGGTGACGGTGCTTCATCTGCCATCGTTGGATCCGACCCGGAAACATCCACGGAGCGGCCCTTGTTTCACATTGTGTCGGCATCGCAGACAATTGTGCCGAACTCGGAGGGTGCCATGGAGGGACACCTGCGCGAGATGGGAATCACGTTCCATATGAAGGATAGTGTTCCGGTGTTGATCGGAGAGAACGTGGAGAAAAGCTTGGAAGAAAGTTTGAAGGCACTTAGGGTGAGTGATTGGAACTCGTTGTTCTGGGTGGTGCACCCTGGTGGTCCTGCAATCTTGAACCAGATAGAGGAGAAAGTTGGGTTGAACCCTAGCAAACTGAAAGCGTCTAGAAAGATTCTGAGTGAGTATGGGAACATGTCGAGTGCATGTGTGTTGTTTGTGCTTGATGAGATGAGAAAGAAATCTGTGAAGGAAGGAGAAGGCACAACTGGTGAAGGATTTGAATGGGGCGTTTTGCTAGGGTTTGGCCCTGGATTGACCCTCGAAACCATTGCTTTGCACAGTGCCATTATAGACTCAGCTTCAGGTTAAGAACTTTTCCACCATTGTTCAGAGGTGCTGCACGTGAATCATTTGTCATGCATGGTTAACGTTTCTCTTGTGTATGCCAAAAACAAAATAAAACATATGTAATAAGTTTGCTTGCGTTTTTTACTCCCACAGATTTTAATATTTAAGAAACTACATTAATTAATGAGAACAAAGTTATATATATATATATATATATATAAGACAAAATTATTAATAGTTTTTTTATTTTATTTTTTTAAAGTGTATATATAATTTATTAAAATTAAGAGTAAACTTTTTAACAAAAATGTATGTAATCTTTTGGTAACAAAAAAAAATTTAGGGAATGAAATTATATATCCTAATTTAAGAAAAGAAAAGTTCTGGGAGTGAAAGTAGAGAAATTACGCTACGCTGATCTCATTTTACAAAGGATGAATAAGGACTCAAATTAACTTTCTGAAATAAAAATCAACATTTAAAGTTAATAATAATTTGATAAAATGTAATAGTTGTATAAAAAATTAAAGTTCCGTATAGCTGGAACTGTAAAATCTAAATATTTATTGATATATATTTTTTCTACAGCCAACAGCGACCACCTTAGATAGAGAAAGAAGAAAATATATATATATATATATATATATATATATATATATATAAATAATAATAAGATTTGAATTCTAAACGGCCAAGAAATTTCTAGTTATTAAACTTTAAGATTTTTTTTTTTTGGGTACATGATACAATACGAAAGAGAAGTGGTCAATTAGTTTTCATAAATGTTGAAACTAACGATAAAAGAATATTCAGTATTAGCGTGATTTTTTCAATCACTCGATTACATATATTAATATAAAAGGCGTTTAAATGAAAAATACTGAAACAGTACATAAAAGACGTTTACACCTAAAAAGAGAAATAGGAGGTAACATGTTATTTTAACGAAGGAAAGAGACGCAATGGGAAGAAGCAAAGAAAGAATAACAATGGATGATAAGAGAATAGCTAAAAAAAGAAACAGAAACTATAGGAGACAAGGCGCGAGAGGCAGTTACTACGTTGTTGGTCACATCAGAAGCTGACATTGATTTTACGTTGTTATTAGAAAAAAACAAATTGATCAAACGGTGTTCGTGTGAATGAAGAACACATAACACAGAGATATTATGATGTCAATGTTGTTGCCACTCTTCTTCTTCTTCTTCTTTTTCTTCTCAACCTCTCGCGCAATATGGCTAACGATACCAACCGGCGGCACCAAGTGCGTTTCCGAAGAAATCCATAGCAACGTCGTCGTTTTGGTCCATTACGCTATCGTCGGTGGTACCCCCAACATCACCATTTCCTCCAAGGTAACGTTTTTTCCCACGCATGCATGCATGATTTTATATCTAGTTTTGTCTCTCGCACGTTGTTGTTTTAATGTCTGGAACATCATCAAAGATTGTTTGTTTTTTTGACGATTTTCAGGTGTCATCACCATATGGAAACGAACTTCATCATGTAGAAAGCACACGGTTGGGTAATTTGGCTTTTACAGCAAGAGAGAGTGGACTGTACCTTGCATGCTTCTGGGTGGACGGTAATGATCGAGGAGGAGACGTTATTTTGGACCTTGATTGGAAATCTGGAATTGAAGCCAGGGATTGGGATTCTATTGCTAAAAGAGACAAGATTCAGGTAAATATCCTTTGGAGATGTCAAATTTGTTTAGAGTTGTTAAAACGGGTAATTCAGCTCGATCCATCATGGATTGATTATTTAGTGAACCAATTCAACCGGTTCACTTATTAACGAGCTAACAAAATTTGAACCTAGTCCAGTCCACCACGGTTTGATGGGTTAAACTAGTTGGCTTACATGTTCACTTAATTAAAAAAAATACAATTTTTTATTTATTTTTCAGTCAAAACTAAATTATAATTCTAATTAAAATCTAAATAAACTTCAATGGAATCCAAATATAAAATAAAATCACAAAAAATACAAATTATCTATGTATTGACAAAAAAAAAACCTAACTTGATTCAAATACAAAGTCCAACTTAACAAAAAACACCACTTGTGTGACCTGACTCATTACGGGTTCAACATGGGTAAGCCACGAGTACAGAGGGGGTTTCATTGGAGAAAACAACACCAATGAGATCTGAGCCTAACCACATAAGACACTGACACCACTCTCAACCCAAAACCTTAAGGCAATGGGTTTATGGGTCTTTATTCTTATAGTGCTCCACTTTCTCATTTCTAGCCAATGTGGGACTTAGACTCACACTTGGATTCCTAACACCGAGTTATATGTGAGTCGGATCAAAAATCAACCCGTATCGAAATTTATGAAAATTTTTTAACCCAATCTAGTCCGAACCCATTATGAGTCGAGTTGACTCACGGATTCCAACTCATTTTGACAGCTCTAAATTTTTTATATAAATTATTCAAAATATTTAATTTACAAAGAAAATATTTTTTATATAAATAAAATTTAAATTATATTTATATGAAAAAATATCGGCGGCTATGATTCCGTCACTATGAGATCCGCCGGTGGGACATTTGACATTATCGTGTTACTTTTCACTTTCATTTTTTCTTTAATACAAAAGTTTACTTTTTTTATATCTATTTTACTTTTACATAAACATCACGAAATTATCAAATATTGTCAAATAATTTTTTTTCTTTTGCGTACAACTATTAACGGTTTTGGTTGTACACCCGTCAAACTTAACAAGGACAATAGTATTATAACTTACATTTTTTTCTTTTTTATGATGAGTTTTAACGTGAGTTATTGATTAATATATCATTATGTTTTTTTAAAGAATTAATGATATACACTAAGTCATGTTAAAGAATAAATGAATAAATAATGAGAATTGATCTCAGTAGCACATTCCGATATATTAATTTGATTTCACATTGATGGATAGGGAGTAGAGCTTGAGTTGAAGAAGCTAGAAGGATCAGTGGAGTCTATCCACGAGAATTTGATGCATCTGAGGGGAAGGTAACTTTGATATGTTACAAAATAAAATGTGTTGCCAAAGTATTAACTTTTTTCTGATGTATCATATTTGTTGTTTTTGTTTGTGTATTGGGAAATTTTGGTCAGGGAAGCAGAGCTGAGGAACCTGAGTGAATCAACAAATTCCAGAGTGGTGTGGTTTAGCCTTTTGTCCTTAGGTGTCTGCATCACAGTTTCAGTTTTGCAGTTGTTGCATTTGAAGCGATACTTCCACAAGAAAAAGCTTATTTAAATGCTGCTAAGGTTTTTTTTTTTTTTTTAATTTTATTTTAAAGAAGAAATTTTCTATAACTGAGGCATTTTTATGAGCTTTGCTTCTTTCATAAGTAGTGAAAACATTGCACCTTGTCCACAGAAATTTGCTATGTCTGGTTTGAATTAACTTGTAGCTATCACATTTAGTTTGTGAACTTCAAATGTAGAAAGCTCTACTAATTGATGACAACTTTTTAGTTGAAGTAAACATTTGGTTCTGAACTTAAAATGAATGCTTTATAATTTGTACGTGTTTATCAAAATATTAGAGAAGACACAACTTTTAGAAACTGAGTAAAAGTTAATTTCAACTTAGCAAAAAATATGGTTATTAGAAAACTAAGTCATGGAAAGATTATTTTGACTTTACTTTTTGTAGAAGCTGTTGAAAATTTTATATAAAATAATACTATAATTTTTTAATTACTTTCTCTGGGAAAAATTATCTGACCAAGGATAACTGATGGCAAAAGGTTTGAGTTGCAGTTGAAAAACAAGTACAAAAAATTGAGGTGGTGTATTTTAGAAAAGAAGAAGTGAAAAAAAACATTAATATTAAAACTGGGCCGTGGGCTGATTTTCGGGTTGGTCCGATAAAGCTTAATTTGGGTCATTTCTTGCTGCAGCTCCGTTATTTTAACCTGGACTCCCATAAATTTTTTGTATTTTATAATATACAATCTCATTTTAAATTACAAAATTAAAAATAATTTATAATGCAAAATAAATTTATTTATTTATTTATTTTAGATTGTAGATTTAAAATTTTTAAAAATTATATTATATATAATTTAGAATAAAAAATAAAAAATTCATTTTTAATTATATAATCTGAAATGTTAAATTTCCATTTCAAATTACACAGTTTAAAATACAAAAGGCTGAAATTATGGAGGTGCAGAAAAAAAATTGCCCTGTCCAAACACTCTATTCCTCTCCCTTTTTTAGTAACCGTTAGATTTATAAGAATTTAAATTTTTAACTGAAATTTTCATGTTATCCCTTTATTGGCACTTCAAAATATACTGATGAACACCGGTTCATAATAACTTTTTTAATATACCAAAATCAAATATTTTAAAAATTCAACAACAAACAATAAAGCCAAGCATTTTATAACAATAATGTAAATCATCATAACATCAAACAATATTGAATGCAAATCTAATAAAATTTGATCATCATAACAATAATGGAAATCTTTTAATGGTGCAGTATCATACCAATCAACCATAGCCATATAACATCAAATGAATTGCATCAAATTTAAATTAGCTTATCTAGGAGGAAAATATGGTAGTGGCATTATTATCTTATACCCAAACTGGTAAAGTGGTAAACCATTTACTCCTCAAAATGGAGAGGTTATCAATTTTCAAAAGACAACGAAACCATAAGCTCCTCAAAATTGAGACATCAACTCAGCAGTTCTTTTGAAACTGGAGACCAGCACGCAATGTGCTGCATAAAAAATGCATCAAGATTGTCTTATCTTCATTCTATTCGAACTATCCTGTGGTTCATGTATCTAAACCGGCAAACCTCATCAAAAAAATCATCAGCGCTGTTATGAGTGCTCTTCATCTGAAGAATCTTGATAACCATGGTCCTTAGATTTTTGCCGTACTTTAACATGGATTCAAGAGTGTTCATCTTTTGTTCAGCATTTAATGGTGATCTCACTGTGATCACTACCTCCTCCAAACATGGAATTAAAAATCCCGGATCCACCTGCATATGAACATCTTCATCAGATAAGATTACATAGAACAACCTTAATCAGATTAATAATATAAAAAATGTCACTATAAATTTACATGTTTCAGACTGTTTTTCTGACAAAGTGCTGCAAACATGGCTCCATGGATGTCAAATTTGCGCAGGTGGGGATGGCTGTTGAAAAAATCAACAAAATCAACCTCGGGAAAGGGTTGAAGAGCCTCGAAGTTCCCTGTGAATTCCACCTTCATAAAAAGATGCTTCACCTCACTTGCCAATTTCAGAATTTTGCATATTGCATCCCAACACCACTGAACCCCCCTCATAGACAAGAACTCCAAAGCTGGAAGGTTTCCAAACTCAACCATGTAAACTCTCCCTGGAATCAATTAACCATGAAAATAGGAGAGAATATTAGGCGTTAGGCTTACTAATCAAAAAAGACAATTACATTGTAGGTTACTCTCGAACAAAAGAAAAGGCCAATAAAAGAAAAGTGTAAGAATGACTTTAAAATTCAATTACCTGCACTATTGGATATTGAAAGATTCCTCAAATGCTGGGACTCAGGAACCCTAATCCAACTACAGCCTTGTACCTCAAGAGATACAATTTTGGATGAGGTTAGTGTCAGTGAACAGTTCCCCAAGCCATAGAAATCCAGCTTACACTCCTCCAAATAGGGAAGGTCAATTGAGATTGTTCTAACCCCTTCACAGCCAAGCAGTACAAACCTTCTCAGATATGGGCATGACTGAAGCACCGCAATCAGTGCAGATTCCTCCAATCTTACACCAACCATTTCTAGTGTCCTAAGATTTTCAAAAACATCCCATTTCGGGAAACGTGGCATTAAGACACCCCAGAGTTTGAGACATTTCAAATTCCTTGCTGCACCAATGCATTCCAATTTTGAAGGGCTTTGCTGGTGATGGTAGGATTGTTCCTCAGCAAGGTTGTCCAATCGAAGCTCAAGTTGAGAAAGAGATAGACCAACTAGTGATAGCCATGAAGCAAGGCCAGAAGAGGAGAAGGGGCTGTATACAGTTAGATGTTCTAACCGCACAACTGTTGATACCATTCTTTTCACAACCTCTTCCGGACTCTCACCAGCCGAAGTATTTTCAAGCGAGTTGCGAGGGAAGTACAGTGTTTTGATGTAAATCATCGATTCCTTCCATCGCTTAGAAACACAATTACAACAAGCCACATCGCGAGCATTACAAATATGTGACAATATGCATTGAAGAATGGCATCAGGGAGAGAATCCATCGCTGAGGACAAAAAAAAAAATTGTCGATAGTCAGATTCAAAAACATCTCTCCGAAACAGCAACATGAACAACAAGGAAAGGAATAAAGTTAAAAAATTAAAGACTCTCGTAATTATTTTAGTCTCAATTCCACCATACAGTTCAATCATTTACATCCTCGGAACTCGCATCTTCTTTGTGCTAGCTCCAAAATCTTGCTTTTTTTTTAAAGACTCGAAAACCAAATTGTTACGAGCAACAGAATTGAACACCGGTGATGTATATGAATTATTTGCACGGATAATCTAAAATCTACTTCTGAAGCAATGCATGGCATAATAAAGAGAACCTAGATGAGATTTAAACATTATATCATAATTAGGGACAGAAAACTAATACCAGGTCTTAGAAATTGATTGAAAGAACTCCTGTCATATGCATATGCATAGAACTAGTAATACATCAAACTCAAAACAAAAATAACAACTTTTTTATAGTTCAGCAAGACTGAAACAAAAAAGCGGTCTAAGAGACAGCTTACGGAGTGAGAAAATCAAAGAGAATGAAGATCCGATCTTGGGGGCATCGTCACCGTTTTGGGTATGCGGAGAGAGATAGATTTCGGAAATGTATCAAAACATAAAATGTTGTTTTGCCTTATAAGCTACAAAATTGGGGGAAGAGGAGGGTGGAATGGAAAATATCCCGCTTTTTTTTTCGAGGAATTTCAAATTGTTTTGACCGTTCAAACAAATTTAGTGCGATGCGAGGAGGGTATAATAATAAATACACTACTAATTAAATACGTATGAGAATATGTGTATAAAAATATCTATAAAAAATACTTAATAATTCTAATAAATGTGATACACAATAATTTTGTTTGTTTGTGTATGATGCAATTATGTAGAATGTACTTATAATTTTAATTTTATACTATATTTGTTTTTTTTGCAACTGTCTTTCCAAAATAGAAAGAAACAATTTTATTGTGGATCTCATATATTTTATTATTCTTTTCTGAATTTCCTTTTATATGTATAGAGGAAAGGAAGGAAATATTTAAAAATAATACTAGTAAATTTTAAAATAATGATTATTAAATGTTAAATATAAATATCAAGTATGCATTTCTTTCCTCTTTCTTTGTTTCTTTTTATTTCATTTCAAACAGTGTATTTATAATATCTTACTTATACCTTAGGAAAAAATCTTGGCTAAGATATGTTTATTAAATATTAAATACAAGTATTTTTTTCTTGAAAAAATTCGAATGTTATCATTTGACATTATTAATGAATGAATAATGGATTTGACACAGTTAAAGCATTGATAAATAAATAAACAGTCAATGTTTGGTATATAGATAAATTCATATATCCATTAAACATCAACTTAGCATAGGAAAAAAAAGGTAGTGTACAGGAAATCATACCTTCTATCATCAGAAGATCTATATCAGACAAGAATGTGTATTGAGATATTAATGGTTGATTTTTTTATTTTGGTGACCAACCTTTTTACTTCAACCTTTTTTGGAGGGTTTAAATCCATAAACATAGTTAACCACTTCTTTTGAATCATACATTTTCCCATATAGTACAATATTACAAATTTCAAGGGGTGAAACAGTAGATCTCATTTAGAGCTTAAGATTATACTCATACTACTTGCTCTTATCTCTTTGTACAGAAAATGTTTGAACACAAGTGCTGCACTGCAATGCTGGCATAACCATTATACAGGAACTCTGTAAGATGGATCCACCATTTTCAAGATGAACAAGTTCCCTTTATCGCCTCTTGATACCCTGTTACATTATTATCACAAATTACGGCAATGAGTTTTTGATATATACCAGATGACAGGAAAACAATTACAATGGAGATAAGATATGCAAGGTCCTCCAATTGGTTCAAAAACATATTTTTATCGAAAAAAGAATAAACATGAATCTGACTAAAACATTCTCTACATGTAATCTAGCTGGTAACTCACCGCAGTTCTTCATCCAAATATGTTATTTCTAGTTCCCCACGAGCTCTTCCGGGCGCTTTGATAGGTATCTGCATTTGTACATTGATCATGCTCAGAAGCTACTATTTCAACAGGACAGAAATATACACACACATTACTCATTCATTAAGGCACTTCACCAGTTCCAAATTAAAGGGGTAGAACACTGTGACTAATATAATGTGTATGGGCTTTATTGGAGCTTATTAGACTAGTGGAATTTGCAGATAAACCTTTACAGAATTTGCAAAACTTTACTCACTCCTTCTTAATCTAATGTCAGCTAAAATAGAATTCCAATGATACTATTTAGACTCTGAACAGAATACTTACAATGCCTCCAATTTTGAAAGTATCAAATTTTACAGCCACTTTCCTTGGATTTAGAGGTGTTAAATCCGCTGTTACCTACACAAAATATTGACTTTTTGTTTACACAAGCAATTTTCAAAGTGAGAACCCATCAACAGTGAAAACCTGACTCAATTTCACAAGTTTTACCTGGTTGAAGAATGGCCAAGATTCCATATTTTGGGCCCTTAGAGTATCCACATTGATTGCTTGATAATTTGCAACTGATCTAAAAAACTTTGGTCTCTGTCATTACATTATTGAAAAAGTTAGTTGGCAAAAATTGGTAGATGGCAAGCAGGAGAAATTTTGTTTGTTCTTTAAATCTATTACAGAATTATCTAATCTTGTAAAAGGAAAGGGAACAGCAAAAGTAAAATAGATATTTTGGAATTTAGTGCAATGTAGTTAAAATATGGGTCAAGTATCGCATAAGAAACATTATTATGAAACTTTCTTCAGTATGAGTACAAATTCAATAAACATAGAGAAGCTGGTTTTGATACTAATGTAGATGGCTAGTAAATGACTGAATAATTGTAATAGATATTGGTCTTATATTTTCCTTTTCTGAAAAGATTTGCACGTATATTGACAATTGTATGATCTAAACTATAGACAAAGTGGGAGATCCATGTAGCATTGTTAATGAAGGCGTGGAGCTATAATGGCAGCTTCTTGAATATTCTAACTCAGAGCTTAATCATGTATATACTGGTTAACATTTTATGTCTGTATCATATTTGATAAAGAGAAATTAGAAAGATAATTTAACTACTGAACAATATTCAATAGACATGCTGCGGGGAATTCAAAAACTAAAAACAAGACAAAAAAATCTCTCTTTCTAATTTTCAGGTGGTTGTATATTTTTTCTAGAAGTAAACTATATTTCTTCAATGAATACAAAACATTTATGATACACTATTATTATGAGCTCTCCAAGTCAAAGATTAAGGTTTTTGAACTTCATTTAATGCATGTAAAGTACAGGAGTTGATTTATATCATATCTAGGGTAAAACTTTATTCTCTTAAATTATTACTGTAGTTAGATTTCTATCCTCAAATATCAAATTAAGCATATTTATCACAACTCATTATAGTTTTCTCTTTTTTTATCTAATTTAACCATTAATATGAACAGAATTCAAAGTGCGACCATGATTATTTGCTCCAAAAATAACATGTGCACAAAGAAAAGAAGGAAACAACCTGCAATATGATTGCAAACATTATATGGATCATAGTATATAATATAAATAGGAGTAGGTAAAAGCATGATTGAACTAAATTATTGTAGAACTGAATTGAAATGTAAAAGTGGTTCAACTCAATTAAAACTGAACTATATAATATGAAATGTAAAAGTGGTTCAACTCAATTAAAACTGAACTATATAATATGAATAGCATAGGACTACTCCAAATTGCTTATACACTGTTCAACTTGCTTGAACTGCTTAAAGTGTTTGAACTATTCTCATTAAACTTCTTATTTCCTAGCATATTTTCCATACTGGGTTCAGTTTAAAGCCTTTTGGTTGAGGACTAATTCAACTTTAAAAAACTAAACTGCAAGAACAGCTCAGATAAGTTTTCTCCAAAATAGTTAATTCTTTTTTATGTAGTTAAGTTTAATTTTATTTTGCTTCACTAGCCTCAACTTAGATGATTTATCACCCGAATATAACCATAAACATGAATTTAAGCTAGGGAAAAAAAATGTTTACCTTGGTTTGCAAAATTGACTGCGATGTGGTGTATATAAGCTCCCACTTTCCACCCAGTAGATTAGATTTTAGGGGCTCCTTTATTGGACTAACTGCCTCAAGCTCGCTAGCAATCTATTTAGACAAAAATTGCACAAATCAAGAACAAAATTGCAACTGAAGTTGAAAAAATTGGCCACAATTCTATTGAGAGAAAATTAACCATAAAAACCAACACCATTATTTATCAAAATTAGAATTTCACAGACTAATGTAGGGTTTCATGAACAAAATAAGCAACACTGAGTGGTTAAACAAATAAAAAAAAAGTAGAGTAATTATATAGCTTTCAGTGTTCCAGACAAGGTTTAATTGAGGGAATGAAGAAAACATGACATGAAAGACGTGCAATTAACCTGATCAACTGTTTCCTGATCTTGGAGAGTGGCATCAGCCCCTCGATCAAGCGGTTCAATGGCCTGAAGGAGTTCTTCCTTGATGATCTTTGCGTCTTTCCGTTTCTTCAAGAAAGAAGGGAAAAATGAAACCTTTGCTCTCCATTTGTGAGAGAGAGGGAGGTGAGTTGTGGAGGGTTTAGTTGGGAAGTGAGAAGAAGAAGAAAGTTTTGGAGCATGGAAATGGGGTAGTGAAGATGTGGTGTTCAGAGTTGAAAACAAGGAAGAAGAAGATAAGGCCATGCCTTAATCAAATTACACCATTTTTTTCTTGCGCCCGTTCTTTCTTATTGAAGTAAGGAAAACATTTGCTTTTTAACATTAATTGTCTACCTAAATAATGTTACAATGTAACATGATTCTTTAAATAAAATCTTTTATTAAAATTATGTATGGTTGAAAAAAGTTTTAATTTATCTTTTGTAAAGTATGAAAATTATTAAAAAAAGTAGTTAAATTATGCAAGTACATATTTTATTTATCAAACTATTTTTTATATTAATAACAAATTGTGTGAAATTTTAAAATTGTAATTAATATCATAAAAATATTTAAATTATCATTATTTAATTTAGTAATATAATTTTAATTTATGCGTTAAAATTATTATCAATATATATAAGATAATATGTCAAATAAAAACTATGATATGTAATATAATTAATGTTAATAAAACTGTATAACATTTTGTTTTATTGTATTTTATTTTCTTAAAACTGTAAATACGTTTTATAAATTACATAGTTGATGTTAAGGTATAAATATTTTTATTTATAAGTTTATTGGATTTTTGAACTGTTTTTTTATATTTCATTTAAATTTGTGTAAAAATTATATATTTCATATCCAAATTCTTAATTTGTTATTATTTTAATTTTGTTATTATTCATATATTCTAAATAATTTTATCATAATAATTAAATCAGTATGGATTAAAAATAAAGGTTAAGGAATATAATTTAAATATATTTATTTTTTTAAGAAAGTTTCAACTTCAGAAATATAATTTTCATTTTAACATTTGATCTAATGTTTCGAATCTAAACTTCTTGAGATAATATTTGTATACTCAATTTTCTGTGGATCTTTGAAAGAGAGAGTTTACTGAGAAGACATATTAATAAAATTTAAGCCTAACTTACATGAGAATTGATAGCACTTTTAATTTAAAATTTAAGACAATTTATTTAGGACTCTTTATATATTAATAATAATACACTCTCATTTGAAAAGTATTTCAAATCACAGATACTTTATTCATGCTATATTATTATTCATCTTAATAAGTCACATTTACTTTATGTTGGGTATTGGGCTTTCTTTCTATGTGGAGAAAAGACCTAAAATTTGAGAAGTCCATGTCTCACTTAACCTAGTAGAGAGGAGGCTATAAAAAAGAGAGAGGCAGAACAATAGAGTCAGAATACACTGAAAGCCCTAACACATAGAGGGAGAGATAGAGGGAAAATTATGTTCACGTTTTTCACAGAGCTATCACAGTAGAATCGGCGTTGCGGATTCGTTCACCGTTGGATCGGGCTGA
>Ga0099822_1007009_pt1 | contig 14632 bp, 9 predicted proteins | sample CowpeawhiteBW_FD_76839 | JGI IMG/M metagenome (GOLD analysis project Ga0099822, IMG submission 76839) | Root nodule microbial communities of legume samples collected from California USA - Cow pea white BW | ecosystem: Host-associated > Plants > Roots > Nodule | place: USA: California | collected...
ACCACCATTTGAAAAAGTTGCAGCCCACATTATTGGAACCACCACTCTGTAAATCAATAAACCAAAAATTAAAACCAATTTATTATTAACACAAAAATAAAAACAGATTGTACCCAAAATTTTTTACTAATATTCTTTGGAGTTCTTGTCATCCTCAAAGCTGCCATCTCTCCGCAGCTACAAATCGGGGTTAATCCATTTCTCGTTGAACCACCAACAGTGCACAAAGTGATACAACACGGTTGCCTCCAACAATTACAACCAGAGGTAAAGGAAGAAGATTAAGACCGTAACATACTTATATAATGGGATTGCAGGAAGAAGAAGATTGCAGCAACACCAATTGGGAATGGAGGAATAAGATTGTCAAAACTCACCAACTGCCCAAACATTCCTTACCAAAACCTTAGCTCACTTATTTATCCCCAAATATCTAATTACCACACCTGTACAGTACACGTAACACACCCTAATACAAACCATGCCACTTGTACAATGCTCCGTTAATGATTTAAACGACGTTACAGAAAATGACCAAATAAAACACGAATTGCGAAAATGAGGACTATTTTAAACATTCGGTAAAAATGAGGACCATTTTAAACATTCTGTCAAAATGAGGACCATCCACAACAAACACTACAAAAATGAGGACCAAAAAGGTATTTAAGCCTTAATTAAAATACAAGTATTTCTATAGAAATAATAAAAAGTAAAAATTTATATTATTTATAAATTAAAATTAATTTATTAATAAATTATAAAGTAAATTTAAAAAGTGATGGAATTTTGTTTTAGAAATTTGTATAAGTTGATTTTAGTTTATAAAAGAGTGTGTAGAGAAATTTGTGCAAATATTTCTATTAGAATGGATTATTGTAACACCCCCATTTAATTAATAACACTAATTAAAAGAATGTCACGCGGAATAGTATTAGAAACAAGTTCTAGGGTGTAGACACTACTCCTCACGATTATCCAAGAGAAACCCGAATAAGAAAAGGGTACACCACGATGCCATAACAAATTATAAAATATAAATCAACAACATTTAGAATTTAAGCCTAAAGACCAGTAGTACACGGGCCATAGCCCTAAAGAAAGCCCAAATAAACTTAGATCCAGTCCAAGCAGACTATGCAGCGGAACCTCCAATCACTCTGATGATTACGAGGAGTTCTCACCTTTGCTCACATCAACAAGTTGATGATCATTGCAAAAGAAAAGACCACACCACAGAACGTACAACAAACAAACAGAAGGGTAAGCTAGAGCCAAAATAGTTTTTATCATACAATCAGATACACTTTCACAGTTAACTATACATATATCACCCAAGCATGTTATGACTTTCAAATCAATACACTAAGACTCGACTTGACTCATCCGGATATGTATAATTTAGTCGGATTTAGCGGATGCTTGCACTTGTGGTGGATATCTCTGCTCACCCCCGAGCTGCTCACCCCTGAGCTAAGTGTTACCGGTGTTACAATGTTTCCAATCCCCCACACACAAGGTTAGCCCTTAATGAGTTTCAGGCCTCCTGCTACTCTACCACAAGAGTCAGTCTGCTCTAAGTGAGACTAACTAACTCCTTAGAGTGTCAGGATGCAACCTTACCTTGAATCCTTACCAAATTATATAGATAGGGCACCACCATGAACACCCACTAACAGGGGTCATGGAATTACGTCCCGACCACTGAAGCACGACCCTGAAATCTCACCTAAAGATTTCAAGGAATTACGCACTGACCACAGACCAATCATGCTCAATCAATCAAGTAATATTTATCATACACATAACCTCATACCAACCTTTTCAACTCATCCTCATTCATATCCAAATATTGAATCCACACCAACTCATCCTTTGTATTTCATATCAATACCATGTCTCTTTGATACCAACCATCTCATTTAAATCACATGCCAAGGTTATACCAAACCCATCATTCATAACCCATGAACCACATCACTCATGGATAATCATTCATCTCATATTTTTACATAGCAATTAAATTCAAGCAAGTGCCAACCATCCAAGAATAGAGAAAACCAAAATAGTCAAACGCCCTCGCTCAGCTTCTCGCTCAAGCTAAAAGGCCTCGCTCAGCTCCTCGCACAAGCGAGCTCCTTTCGCCTAGGCGAGGGCTCGAAAAGAGGAACAGTGGCGCTGTCACGCACTCTCGCTTAGGCGAGACCTCCTCGCTTGAGCGAGATGTGCTCTCGCTCAAAACTGGAGCTCGTTACCTGAGCGACAGCTCGCACATGTAGGATGGGCGAGTTACTACTAATCTCGCCTAGGCGAGGCATGCTCGCTTGGGGGAGAAAACCTGAACCCTCCACTGTTTCACGCAGGCAAACACCAATAATCAACCAAAATAATGCACAATACATGTTCATGTTACTTTAAATAGCATAAAATCACCAAGAGCACTAAACATAAATGAAATCAAACCATACATATTAAAACCCGAAACCCTAGCTTCCCTTATTTGGAAAATAAGCTAGCGGAATACTTCGATATGCACACAGTGAGCACGACTGTCCTAAGGATGGCCAAAGAGCTAAAAACAATCGGTAAAACAGAAATAGGAACGAGTTACTACCAAACCCTAACGGTAAAAATGTGCCCAAAGAGATTATATATGAGCTCGAGGTTGACTTAAGTGGAGTGGAAACCTAGCTTGAGCTAGTTTGAAGAAGATTGACGGCTAAACCCTAGCATAGTGTTGTAGCTGCTCAAGGAGGCAAGGAGAGACTGTTTCTGTAAAGTGAGTGGGATGAAAGCGTTAGGACAGACTTAGGGTTTGTTTTCCCTTTGAGCCGGCCCTTAGATCCAATAGTTTGGGGCAGCCTTTAAATTAAAAGGGCAGAATAAAAAAAAGGCTTTACAATTATAATGATTTTTTTTTTATAAATAGAGTAAGGTCGGAAGTCATATACTCTCGATGGAAATATTTTTTTTTTTCAATTTTGTAAATGAGATATTTTACTTTTTTAAAATTAATTAAAATAAAAATATAGACATGTCATAAAAATCCTCATAATCTAACTCCTTGAATAAAAAAACAATTATAATTTAATAATATATTTAAAAACTATCTTATTTTAATTATTAATTTCCAAAAAATACTTCAATTTAATGAATCTTCCTAATAGAAGATATATCCCTTGCAAACAAACAAAACCCTACAGAACTAGTTGAACAATTCCTTATAAGAAATGCAAGCCAGATAATGGTATATACAGTTACTTTATTTATTTTTTCTTTTTCTCCTTTTTTATCTCAATAAATTACAAATTTTCAATAAAAATTTATAATTTTTAAATTTATTAAGAACTTAAAAAATAATTCAATTTAAAATAAAAAAATGAATATTTAAGGTAATTATTATTTTTATTTTATTAAAGGTAGAACTAATAAAAAAACTGATATACAATCTCGTAAAATAAATAAAATATAAAGTTAATATGACTGTTACAATTAAAAGTAACACAGATTAATGGTTTTGTTGTCTTTCGATTCTTGTTTATTAAAATACAAGTATTTCTAAAGAAATACTAAAAAGCAAAAAATTATTTTAATAATAAATTAAAAATAATTTATTAAAAAATTATAGTGCAAATTTAGAATGGGGTGGAATTTTCTTTTAGAAATTAGTTTATATAAGTTTATTTTAGTTTATAAAAGAGTTTGAAGAGAAATTTTGTAAATGTTTCTATAAACTAATAACTAGAGTGGAATTGTTCTAGATTATAGGTGAAATTTTTACATCAATTTTGGATCTAAATAATTGGATTAAATTTTCGGTTCAAATTAATTTTTTCAGAAAAAGTAGATTGAATTTTTTTAAAATTTAGATTCAAATATTTGGATCAAGTTTAAATCTAGATCCAAATATTTGGATCAAGTTCAAAATCCAAAATTCATTTTTCATAAAATAAATTTAAATTGAATTTTTTAAAATTTGTGTCCATAGGATCGACACCATAAATTTTTTTTTCAATTTTGTAAACGGGATATTTTAAAATTAATTAAAATAAAAATATAGACGTATAGGAATCCTCGTAATTTAACTCATTGAATATTAAAAGCAATTCTAATTTAATAATACATTTAAAAACTATCTTATTTTAATTATTAATTTCTAAAAAATACTCCAATTTATTGAATCTTCCTAATAGAAGATATAATCCTTGCAAACAAAAGAAAACCTAGACTAATAGTTAAACAATTCCTTACCAGAAATACAAGCCAATAATGCATGCACAATGACTTTTTCTCTTTTCTTTTCTTTTTCTTTTTCTTTTTTCTCTATTTTAATAAATCAACAAAATTTAACAGAGATTCAGTTGAAAGTTCCAAAATATCAAAAGATTCAAAACATAATTAGGTCTTAAATGAATAAAAAAATTAATATTTAAAGTAATTATTATTTTTATTTTATTAAAAGTAGAACTAAATAAAAAAAACCATATACATAATCTCTCAATATAAATAACTATAATGAAAAATTAATATGGCTGTTATAATTAAAGGTAACGTAAATTAATGAGTTTTTTTTTTCCTTTCGATTATTGTTTATTCATTAAAATATAAGTGTTTCTAAATAAATACTAAAAAAAAGTTAATTTATTAATAAATTATATTATATTTAAAAAAAGTAAAAATAAAAAAAATCACGTGTTGACACGTGACATATAATTAACACTATTATTACAACTAACAGAAAATTGCAACAAATTTTTCAAAATAAGAACTTAATTGAGTCAAATAAAAATGAAGGAACCGAATTAAAATTTCACAAAACAAAGAAGACTCTGAAATGATTTAACCTAGAATTTGTTGATTTTAGTTTATAAAAGAGTTTGAAGAGAAATTTCTGCAAATGCTTCTATAAACTACTAAAAGGAATTGTTCTATATTATAATGATTTTTCTATTTTTATTAATAGAGCAAGTTCGGGAGTCATATATGACTCTCATTTTTAATGGGAATAATAGTTTTCTTCAATTTCGTAACTGCAATTGAGTGAATCTTTCTAATGGAAAATGTATTCTTTGCAAACAAAGAAAACCATAGACTAATAGTTGAAAAATTCCTTACAAAACATGCCACCCAATAATGGTATATTCACAACGACTTTGTCTCTTTTTCTTTTTTTTTTCTTTTTTTTTCTCAATCTTAATAAATCATAAAAGTTTAATAAAAATTTAATTAAAAGTTTCAAAACTGACAATTACTCAAAACTTAATTAACTCTAAAATAAAATAAAAAACTAATATTTAAAATAATAATTATTTTTATTTTATTTAAAGTATAACTGAATAAAAAAACTGATATACAATCTCTTAATGTAAAACTAGCGTAACACATGCGCTATCGCGCATGTGTGTATGTATTTTTTAAATATGCATGATATTATATTAGTAGGTGATAATATTATAATGTTATTAAGTTAATATATATTTAAATTATATTTATTAAAAGTAAAATGAAATATATCAGAACAAATAAAAGAATAACCACTGGTAAATAAAGAAAAAGAGAAGAAGCAGAGACATCTGATTTTATAAAAAGTTTATAAAAGTAATGGTCAATTTTTAAAAATTTAATAAATTATTATATTTAAAGGGTAAAATCGGTATTTTGAAAAGTGGACACAAAAAGGAGAATCCCCTTTATATATTGTTATAGATAAATAGAATGAAAAATTAATATGGTGGTTACAATCAAAAGTAACATAAATGAATGATTATGTTGCCTTTCGATTCTTGTTTATTAATTAAAATACAAGTCTTTTTAAACAAATACTAAAAGTAAAAAAGTTATTTTATTTATAAATTAAAATTAATTTATTAATAATGTGTAATGTAAATTTAAAACGTGATGGAATTTTCCTTTTGAAATTAGTTTATATAAGTTGATTTCAGTTTATAAAAGAGTTTGAAGAGAAATTTGTTCAAATATTATTCTAGATATATATATTTTTTCTATTAGTAGAGAAAGTTTGGGATCATAAATGACTCTCATTTTTAATGGAATAAAAGTTTTTTCCAATTTTGTAAATCACATATTTTACTTTTTAAAATTAATTAAAATAAAAATATAGACGTCTCATTAAATCCTCATAATTTAACTCCTTGAATAGTAAAAACAATTATAATTTAATAATATATTTAAAAACTATCTTATTTTAATTATAAATTTCTAAAAAATACTCCAATTTAGTGAATCTTCCTAATAGAAGATATAGTCCTTGCAAAGAAGGAAAACCTTAGACTAATAGATGAACAATTCCTACAAAAAATGCAAGCCAACAATAAAAGTACACACAATCACCTTTATATCTTTCCTTTTCTTTTTCTTCTTTCTCTTTCTTTCTTTACCCACACTTATCCAATTCACTGTCATTTCACATTTTCTATTTGCACCTTATTTCTGCAGACATCTTTTTATCTGATTTTGCGGTCCCGTGAACACAATAGAAAAGGACTATGAATGCAACAAATAATTTTTTTTTTCAATATTCAACAAAATCATGCTCACTCAAAAAGGGGACATACTGGAATTTCTTACAGAGTAAGACTTATTTGAATACATGCTCATAACTATGAAGAAGCAAGCACACCTTTTATGATAGTTATGTTAAAAGATATACAAACTATTTCTATTGAGTTAAATTGAGTTAAATATAACTTCTTCTTTTTTACATTTTTATTACATAAAATTAAATTGAATGAAAAAATATTTACTGAATGTAAAATTCTTGTTATTTTCTAATAACATTCTTTTATGGTTAAATTATAGCTTGGTGGGATAGGGTGTAAAATAAAGGGCTGAATGCACTCCCAGAAAAGAAACAAAGCGCACACAAGTAGTTTATTAACTTTTGTTTCGAGGAAGGGTTGAGAGTTCAAAGATATAAGTTTCATGTTAAATAGAGATGAGAAAGTTGAATATGTTGAACACATATGTTGTATTTATCTGATAAATCTCTTAAAAAGATTTATAAGTGATATTATAATCGTTTTAATAATCTGTTCAAATATATGATTTTTGTATAAAAATCTTTTTAACGTGTCGTGTCAAGATGAATGACTTAAGAAATAAGAAGTATTCGTGTTAAAATACTTCCACCACTCAATGTTGTTGTATAAGCAATGTTGCAACTTTGGTTGGTGAGCTGAAGCAAACATGTTGTTTTCAACGTTGTTTTATGCAACTTTAGTAGCGTCCTTGGAGTTGCAATGTCTCACCTTACAATCATACAATACAAAAGATGTTCTAATTTTGGGGAACTTTATAGATAGATACCCGTCACAACAACCCTCTCAAGCCCAAAACACAATGCAACAATTCCACAATTTATGTCACTGTCATATTATGATTACAACTGTTTCAACTTTTTAAGTAGATACCTTTAAATCATATTTGTATATTCTTCAACAATTTAAACAATTTGGTTTAATAGATAAATTTTTTAAAAATTATAACTAAAAACAGTTAAATTCAATTAAAAGATTAATAAAAAATATTTCTATCTTTTTAATAAATATCAATTCCGTTTCATACTATTTTAATCCAATACTGATTAGGCTGAGTTTACTTTTTGAACAACACTATTCGCCTTTATAACATGGTACAAAATATTTATTTTTAAAGAAAAAAGCAAGATTCACAGTGACAAAAAAAAAGAGAGAGAGTATTCGTGATGGGTATCGTTATTGGGTCAATTGATTGTGACGGGCTTAAGTCCAAGTTGAAGGGATAGGCGTTTTCTTCCTGTAACCGCAAAATTTCTAACTGCACCTTCATGACTTATAACATTACGGTAAAAGTGACTATGAAAATTTTCTGGAACAAGTTTTTCAGAATTTCCAAAATATGATTTCCAGAATAAGATTTGAAGAACATAATTTCATAACTAAATTTTCAGAACACACTTTCTGGAATAATAGTGAAATACATTCTAAAAACAGCTTTCTGAACAGGAATTCTCAAAACAAGCTTTCTAAGATATATATATATGATACTTTTCTACACAAGCTTTTCAGAACATATATGATAGTTTTCAGAAATAATTTTTTAATGATCTGTCTCTCCTTCTTCCTCTAAAAGAGTGCAATGGAAAACAAAGGTATAATGAGAGATAATGTTTCAGTATATTTTTTTTATTAGCATGAAGTGCAGTTAGTAATAATATGGGTACAAGAAGAAGAAGAAAAAGGCAAAGATGGGGAACCAGAAAGATTTGAAAGCGACGAATATGAAAGTTGGTTGGTTGTGAAGGCTACAGTAAGGAGACATAAAGGTATAAAGTCAAGTTTGGCAACTAGCATGAAGGATGAAGAAGCTTCACAGAAAGTGTGTGACATTGATAATTATAGAGACCAAGATGTTCATTTCACTTGGACTTGCACCTAGTTGCTGCGTCCATCCTAGGTAGGTTCATTACTCACACAGATGTTTTTTTTTAATCTCAGTCAATTGGTTTTTAATTCATTCAACTTATCACCTTCGCCATACTTATTGCCCAAGTAAACCTTTTGCCACAAAAACAAAATATATATATTCAATTTCAAACACCATCAATGGGATACCTCACTTTTCCATTCATTAGATAAATCAAAGTAACACAAGAGAATTTACTGACCAATCTTGTTTCTCTAAATTATTAGCATAGATCTTTCGATAGAGATACAATACTAATGAGATATGAGTCAAATCCACACATAAAAAATCGACATCACTTTCGATCCAAAACTTTAAGACAATTGGTTTATGGATCTTTATTCTTACATGATGCTCAACTTTCTTATTGTTACTGAATGTGTGACTTAGATTTACATTTGAATTCTAACACCATTTAATCACTAAACCACCTTATCACTTTAATAATTTAGTATTTGGAAAGAAAATGAGAAAATAAAAAAAATGAAGTCAAACAGTTTCAAAAGGGTTAGATGGAAGTTGGAAAAGTTGAAGAGAAAGGGACAATGATAGGAGTGGAAGAATAAAAAATGGTGGTGATGGATCATACCAAATCACCTTAATCTCTGCCCAAATAAATGTTTGAAGGAAGCATCCAGGTATCTTCCTCACACCATATCATAAGTCATGCATTACGTTTCTTCAGTTGAATCTGAATTTTTTAGTCCACTTTCTAACTCCTCTTACACATCACACGAATATTCTCTCTTATACCTTCTATTTTTCTATACATTTCATTTTAATGCCAAGTGAACCAGGTTCAAAAAGACACTTAGCCATAAATAAACAAAGTGATAGTATATGAAAAAAGTAGCAGCAACGATAGGGCCAATACATGCAAAACTTTTTCATCAATAATTTCTATAATGTTTCTGACTGCTACATCCATGCATGTTAACTGTTTGGTGCAAGTGCCACAGTGTTTCAATTCAACATTAGTCTTCTTTTTATTATTATGGCTCAAAAAAGCAAGACAGAGCTGAAATAATGTTTTATTTTTTTTAGTATAGTAGGTATGCCTGAATTTGCGTGCTGCACCTAATTTTTGTTTACTTGTTTGACGCACCAAGAAATGTCGTTGATAATATTTCATTTGGCACATCGAAAAGGAAATAGAAAGAGCGTAAGAGTAAAAAAAAAGGAAAGAGAAGGAGAAAAAAGACAATGAGAAATAAGTAAAATTAAATACTGTATGCATGAAAAAGTTTAAAGATATTATTATTTACTTATTATTATTATTTAACTACCTAGTATTATTAAAATAAAAAACAAAAATATTGTTAATAATTAATGATGGAATATCCACTATCTATTATGAAAATATAATTAAAAAATATATTTGTTTTTTAATAACTCAAATTATATAGTTAATCTTAACTGTCTAAGACAAGGGGATTTTAAATTGTTTCCACTAAAAACAAACACCACACAAAAAGTCAACATAATTATTATGTTGAAATGTTTTCTTTATTCTCCATATTTTTTAGTCAAAAGAAAAACAATTCTATGTATTTTTGTTTTCTGCGCCCTCTATCAACACCAAACCAATTATATTATCTTTTTCACCGTAGAAAGAAAACTTAAAAGATTGCACTGTTTCAATAATACTTGCAGTTGATCATGTGATGTACAAATAAGTAACTGGTAATTTCATAAACATGAAGTATGGAGAGAGAAGAATGATTAGAGTAGAAACAAGAAAAGGTGAATTGTTTGATAAAAAAATGTGAAAATTAAAATTTAAAATAATTTGTTGATTCATGTTAATATGTTCTAAGAGGAGTGTTCAATATGTGATCATTCAACCTATTCAAATTAGCCTAACTAGATTTTTATGAATTTACAAAATTCAATTTTATATATAGATAAATTTATTTATTCACTTTTATACTTGTGCTTAGATTAATTGAATTATATCTTCTTGAATTAATTTAAACAAGCTTATTATAGCTCAACTTATGGGTTTATTTGAAGTTTTCAAGAATTTTTTGTAAAAATGTTTTATTCTTTTTAATTAATTTGATATTTAAAAATTATAATTTATAGGAAAATAAAAATAAAAATCTTCATTCAATTGATCCAATTTAATCTAATTTAAAGATCTCAAAAATAAAATCACTGACAAATGCTAAATAAATATATTTAATAAAATTTGTGGATAGAAAATACCAATATTTAATTATCTGCTTACTAACTAGTGATTATGACATGACTATCATGATATTCCACCTCTGATACCGCTACCTAATAATAATTATAAGTAATTTTTTTTTTAAATCAAGTAGTCAAAATAAAATTATTAGTAAAATAAATATTAATTATGAAATTGTCATTTAAAATTTGATTTCATTAATTAGACATATAAAATTGAAGTTGTTTTTGTAAAATATTGTTTTTATTTTTAAATTTATATTTTTATCCAACTCATTTAAATTTACTTTTTAAAAAAACTAAATTTATTTATATTAATATTAATTTGAATTATATTTAAAAATATTTTTTACGTAAGTTTATATTATATATATATATATATATATATATATATATATATATATATATATATGTGTGTGTATGTATGTATATGAGTGACTTGGGTATAAAGAAAATCCGTGAAAATTTTCTCACATATACCTCACAACTAATAGAGAAGGTAACAAACAATTTTTTTTTAAACGGTACGAATAAGAAATTTCAATCTAACCCTTTGTTTATTCATAATCTGTCCAGTGAATTTAAATAATGAGTTTGTAAAACCCCTATCTAATTCAACCCAATCCTCCATTACTTTATTTGAATAGCATATGTATTAACTAATGGAGGTTGTAATGTAGCAAAAGCAAAATTAAAGAATTAAAAATATAGTATTTGAGAAGAGATGTTGTTGGGAGGGGTATTGAAATGAAATGAAGGCGTGGTTATAATAATTAATCTGAGAGGGGACAAAACACAATGTTGATTTTTCGCATCACAAGGGAGGTCCACACATAGTATAAAGACGAGAAGAGTCGCAATTCACGAACTCAACATTCATTACATGACGTTAATACCAATACTAAAACAAAAGATAAACGTGTGTAGACTATTCCTATTCCTCATGAATTTGTTGGAGGACAAGAACCTTAAATAATGCAAATGATGTTGGTGTTGTGTTGGTGTCTCAAACATTAATTAACTAACTAATTCAACGCCAAATAACTAATTTCATGGACTCTTTCCCCAACAGACTTATAAGGGGAAAAAGTCTGCTTTCTTAATCAAATATCAATAAACTATAAAAAGTAGTAATATTTTATGAATTTAAATATAAATAAATTGTCAAACGAGTAAGTTGTATAAATTAATAAACTATGTTGTCTGGATACGGATCCGGTTACAGATAAAACATGGACATGGATACGAAGATACGGCTAAATTAAACAAATATAGGATACGAGACACGGTGTCTATATACATATTAATTTTAAAACTGTCAATTAACACATTGTCAACTAACACAAATAAATCTAATTTATCTATCTAATATTCAATATGGCAAAAGCAGTTATAGTATAAGATTTGTTCTTTATTTTAATCATCAAAATCATGTCAAAGATAAAAAAATATCTTTCAAATTGAACATAGTATATCCTACAAATATCGTACGAGTGTTGATGTCCGATACGTGTCGGACATGGAACACGTCGTGTCAAAGCATCATAGTTAATAAGAGTATAGTTACTAAAAAAATGTAAACAAACTTTAATACTTTTATTTTAGATTTTTTTTTTAAACTTGAATACCATCTTTAATAAATATAGTTAAAATAATTTAAAAAAATTTAAAAAAATCTATCCTTTTTATGGAAATAAGAATATTACGTAAAATTGACTAACATTCTTAATAAATATCATATTGGATATTTGTATGAGTTAAAAATAATATTATTTAATTTGTTGTTGAACGGGTTTCTTTATCAAATGTCAAACGAATATTTAAACACATTATTTCATTATGAAGAGGAGGGGAATAAGACTCCCTCAATCCATAAAACACAAGCATAGAAATGTAGTAAAATCTGTGATGATTATGAATAATTAGTTGTATTATCTTATTCACTACAATACTCTTATTATTAATTAATAGGACATTTATTCTATCTTCAGATAGGGGGGAGTAGAAAATTGTTTCTTTGATTTGTATGTCATATAATCTATTAGGATTTCATTATCTTGTAATGGGTCAAATGGTATATGCTTATTAAATTGATGTCAAATTTTCACTAAATAATACCATTTGTATTGACTTCGTCTAAATGTAACTAGCGATTATATATAACATAACGTAGTCAATATTAATAAATTAGGAATTATAAGATTTTAAAGAATCTTTCGCTTTTACTTCCTCTTGGCTTTAGACATTTATATTGCAAAATTTGTAAGTCCCTAACTATACCTTATTTATTTTATAATGTGCTTAATCAATTTTGTTCAATCTCACATAGCGAAAAAAAATATTTGGGTTAATTATGTTTTTAGTCTCAAATTATTAAGCGATTTTGATTTTAGTTTATTTTTCAAAGTTTGTTCTATTTAGGTCTTTATCCTTTCAAAACTAATAAAATTTGTCTTCAATGACTAATGATGTTGGTGTTTTTTTTTAACGTGACTAACTATATTTTACATCAACATTTTGTTTGGGACACGTGATAAATTATTTAATTTAAAAAATGAAACTGATTTTTCATCACACCTTTTTCTTTCTTAAGAGTAGGGCTTTTCCTCCCAAATCTCCACAAGAGGCTTTTTCCTCTCTTATGATTCTACCATTCATCTTCATCTTCATCTTCATACCTTTCATTCTCATAACAGGTTGAGTCCATTCCCCAATTCATCTTTGTTCTGGTACATCCAGCAAGTCGCACATTGCTTAGCTGTCGATGTCAAACACAGTTTAAATACTCTTTTCTCCCTCTACCATTCAAGGCGCCTTTTAAGGATAAAATCGTGATGAAGTTCCACGCTCCAAAGCGGACAATATCTTGAAAATACAATAATTATTCCTAACGATGGCTGCCAGTCAGACTTGGGTCAGATAGTATATAATATCTTCTTTATTTAATAGTTTATTATACTTAATATTAAATATAAAAGGCTATGATAATATCACATATCAAGTATCATATATCAATATATATACTCGTTCATCATATTTGCTCATCCGTACACATAAATTCATCGATTCTTTATATATATATATATAAACATGGGAAGACCTCTCACTTAAGCTATAAACCCAAAGTTTAAAAAGACTCCTATATTGCTTAAGCAATAAAAAACTTAAGAGGAGAAATAATTGCATTTATCTCTTCTTTACTTAATTGTTCAAACGAATGTTTAAGCACTCTCATAGAAGATAATCAACATTAATCCCCTCTTCACTAAATCACCACACACCATCATTCAAGTACATGACATGATGCAACAAGACAACAATTTCACATCCCAACTTAAATCTTAGCTCTACATTACTTTAACGATTACTTATCAATGTAAAACTAATTAAGGATCTTTAAGAGTTATGATTCTCACTCGATAAAACATAATAGAGCACTAACCTTGATCCATGAGAGATCCTATGAATATGCGTTCTTCAAATTTGTAATCTTGTGTGCTCTTCAATCATCGTTTCCCAATCTATCTCTTTTGCCTTTCTTTCTCTTCTCACACGTTGTTGATGGGTTACTGTGAAAAGAACCTTATGGCCAGAGACAGAACCCCAATTCCTTTTTATAAACCAACGTCCATCAAGTTGGTTTTTATTTTATTTTTATCTTTATTTTATTTTATTATCACTTCCCATAATAATAACCAATAAGCCTTTATATTTTATTAAATCACAATTGGGCCCATCATAATATTTCAAATGAGTCACTAATAGAATTAATTCGTCAATTGATTCTAACATTCTCCCACTTGACTCATATGATGTCATAATATTATGTGATTTAATACATAAACATAATGCGCATTAAAAGACCTTGCATAAATTGGTTCCATCATTATTCATAATTAAAGATACAGAAATAATAAGAGTCATGACGGTCACACATCATTTGATCGACATGATCCCTTCCATGTACTACTATATCATC
>Ga0099822_1007013_pt1 | contig 14626 bp, 4 predicted proteins | sample CowpeawhiteBW_FD_76839 | JGI IMG/M metagenome (GOLD analysis project Ga0099822, IMG submission 76839) | Root nodule microbial communities of legume samples collected from California USA - Cow pea white BW | ecosystem: Host-associated > Plants > Roots > Nodule | place: USA: California | collected...
ATATATATATATATATATATATATATATATATATATATATATATATATATATATATATATATATATATATATATATATATATATATATATATATATATATATATATATATATATCACTAATTTAAAACTTTATTTAAGATAATAAAATATCTTATTTCTAAAACCTATATAATTAGTTTGTGGTTGTAACTACTATTTAGGTTAAACTCATGAAACATGACTGTTATAAATGGAAGATATACTACTAACACAGTCCAGAAATATATCAATGGAGTAGAGCAAACACGAACAAATAAATAAATATTGTCTTCATTTATAAACTTTGGAATGTTTAAAATATTTATGCATATTATGAATATTTATAATAAAAATTAACGATTAAATTAATTCGTTGTATAATTTATTGAATTTAGTGGCTATGTCAATTCAATTTAATTTCCTAACTTTTATACTAACTTCAATTTGTTCTCTTCCATCAATTAAAAAGTATTATCAAATAATAATTAAAATGTTTTAATCATATTTTTTTTATTATTTTAACAAATTTCTAATAATAATTTCAAGGCTTGAAAACAAAAAATACTTAACACAATTGTACTAACACACGGGATTATGAAGCTAGTTCCTATTTAATATCATATATTTAAAACAAAAGCCTTTAAATAATTTATCACAAAAATAATAACGAGTCCATGAGACTGAGGTACAGATATATTTGTTTAAATTATCTGTATATAACAATGTAATTGTTTATCTTCTTTCTGTTATGAATTTTATTTAAAAATACGTTTAAAATAAGGATACTTTTACCATTCATAAGGAGTTAAGTGTAAAGTTACATGATATTATGTTAAAGAGGATATATGATAGCAACTATGAAATAAAACATGAAAAAAAAAGAGAGAGTAACCAATAGCTATTAAGTAAAAGATTTAAAGGATTTGGTTTGACTATTAATTAATTTGATAGAGACAAAGTTTGGTATTGGTTTGAGGGAGAGAGAATTAATTTTTCATGCTTAAAATATTTTAAAATTGAAATTCAAGTTTTAACTATCCAATAAAGTCACATATAACACAAACTAATCTTTTGAGTAATTAAATCAAGTAATGGTAGCATGGTAGTCATTTCAAGCATTTAATCAATAATTAATTGAAAACAATAATAATAATAATAATAATAATAATAATAATAATAATAATAATAATAATAATAATAGTAGTAGGTGGATCATTTTGAACACTTCAAGAGTCAAAACTCATTTATCACGTAAATCTCAAGGTGTAAGTTGTATTTTATTGGAAGGGGTTGAAAGACAATTGAATAGAAAACAATTAATTTATAGTTCTTTTATTCACCAAACAAGTCTTACAAATTAAAATTGAAATAATGATTTATAAATTAAATTACTTTTATTTTCTAAATTGAACTATTCAAAATTCTTATGGTTTATACTTTTATTTTTACTAGGATTTAAATATTTCCAAAATTTGTTTTATATATATATATATATATATATATATGTGTGTGTATGATTATTGCATGAAATTTTTATTATTTGTTTTATAAAATAAAAAATCGAGCCATCATAAAATTATAAATAGGGAAATCAACTTGTTAATGAGGAATACTGGAATATTAGTCTTATCAATCATGATAAATGGTTTTTAAATAAATAATAAGAATAAAATAAAATAAAAAAGTACTAATTACACAATCACACGCAAAGTAAAGCGTCTTTGAATTAATTAGAATACAAGAATGGAAAGATGATAAACGAAGAAAATAATAAAAATGAACTATGCGTTTTGATTATTATTTGTTTTGCAGTATATATAAACTAAAATGATAATCCGTTATGTATAAATGAATTAGATTTTTATAGATAATGGATTATTTAGTTTAAAAAATCAATTATTTTTAATATAATTGGTTATGAATAAGGTAACGTCCCAAATAAATAGATAAAGTTCATTTAATAAAAACGTCACATACATAATATCTAGAGGGTACTAAGATTTGGGATATGAAGTACTCCGTATCCCAACATATCCATAAAACATGAAAGAGGCCCCACACGGCCTAAAACAAAATACACTAGTGAACTAATAGTACTAGGTCTTGTACAAATAAGAAAAACATAACAAATAAATTCTTCAGCGATCAGCGATGGGCCCCATAGTGAGCCCAATACCCGTCCAGTCCATCAAGCTGTATCATTTCTATCATCATTACCACTGTTAGATGTTCCCCTATCTGTTCACATCAATAGAATTGAAGATCATCGCAATACGAGAAGAGCCACATACAAGACAACCAAACAATCAAACAGGGTAAGCTAGTGTAAAGAAATCTTATATCACAACAGTCAACATGCAATCTCAGGTCAAACATGAATAGCAGACATTCACACGTGGATTACCAAAATCATTTAAGACCCCCAAGACTTGACTATCCGGATACACATAATGAGGCACCACCACGTGGCAGTGAAATTATGTCCTAGTAATGAGGTGTGACCACGAGACCTTCACGGAATTATACCCTTACAAGAGGCACCACCACGTGGCCTTCGTGGAATTACGTCCTGGCCGTGAGGCACCACCACGATACTCGCGTGGAATTACGTCCTTATGTTGAGGCACCACCGGGGACTCCCCTTAAGAGGGTCCATGGGATTACGTCCAACAGATGAGGTGCCACCAAGAGATCTCACTACAAGAGTCATGGAATTACGCCCTACCCACACTTTATACATGTTCCACCCACCAAATCAGGAAGTTCCCATAACACTAATATCATGTATAAACAACAAATCATACAACTCATGTTTTCCAATTCATACCCAATAAGGTGACATACCATTTCTATAACATCCCGTCAGGATATTACTAATTTAAATAAATAAAACTATTAAAATTATAAAGCTACCACATTTATGAATAAACCTCATTTCCCAAAAACGCGGGAAATTTAAATTTTATTAACTTCCGAGAATAAAAGCAAACTTTATAGTTCATAAAACTGAAATAACATAATAAAACCTCTCATAAGAATTTACAACATAGTCCAACTCAAAATAATACAAAAATGTATAAAACTCCCAAGCATTTCCCTCGCTCCGTGACTAAGCCTCACCGGCTCCACCTGCATCGACATTCTCTGCTCCCGTGTATCGCGTACACGATCATCGCCAAACACAAGCAGATAGGGTGAGCTTATGAAAACAACATATATCATACCAATATCAAATAACCAATTAAACAGATGTAAACTCTACAAGTATCAAAATACCATCTCTTAATCAATTCTCTAACGTCTGGCCACAACCAGACCATTCGTGTTTTACCTCTTCTACTGATTACCCCAAGGTAATTTGCTGCCAAACCTATCGGCCACAACCGACAGAGTACGTGCGGGAACCAATGCCACGGATCACACACCGTAACGCCAGGTGGAGTTTCCAATTACGAACATAGTCCATAATGTCCCAAGACTACCAAACTCGTCAGCCAACAACTGAGGAGGGCAATCTATCTGGACCCATCCGTACTGGCCACAACTAGCACACTCACACCGGCAACACTCGCCAACCCGAGCTTAACTCAAGGGTTCCTCGTGTTCATCCGCCATCCCGAGCTCAACTCGAGGGATGCCATTCCGAGCTCAACTCGATCAACGTACGTGCTTAACCCCTATCCCGAGCTCAACTCAAGGGATACGTTCCGAGCTCAACTCAAGGAACCCATCAATCTTACCTTTAGAGCACCACCAAAAGCCTTGTAGAACACCCTACAAAGTCCAATAACTAAGACTTACAGCAGCCAAATTGCCTAGCGGGGGACACGTACCGCTAGGCGCCACAGCTTCCAGACCGCCTAACGGGGGACACGTACCGCCAGGCGCCAAGCGCCTCAAAATAGATTTCAAATTCTACAACAACCGCCTGGCGGAAACTCCCACGCCGTCGGGCGGACGCGACCCCATAGCGCTTCTATTCATTCTCTATCGCCTGGCGGGACCTCCCTCACCGCCATGCGCTATATCAGTTGCGCCACTGGTTACTGTACTGCTTTGAATTAAGTCACAGGAATTCATAACTAGACCACATTAGTCACTCAACCAAGTTTAATAGTTAAAGCTTCAGTGTATCACATTGCCACCACACCTCACATATGTTAACATTTCCAATTTACCTACAAGATGCACCTCCCATTCTTATCAAGGTCCTCCACTTTAAGGGTACTTCCCTGTTTGCATTCCAAGTCAGATCCCACTGAGTTCAGTGTTAACCTCTCATACACATTTTCTACCTTCAAATTCCAGCTAAGATAACACTACTCTCGAGTGTATATTTCCCTAACCAAAATTTCCACTCCCATCCATGTAATATATCACAGTATGTTTTGATAAAATAAACAGATTTATCTTATGTTAACATTCCTCACCTATCAATTCACAATTCGCTCATTACCATTACCAAGTTTATCTCTAACTCCCCACTCACAACCACCCAAGACTTGTCAACAAATCCTGCCACCTCAACTCATTCCTCTAACTGTTACAATTCTCATTTCCCATCCTTAACCTTCCTAATTTCATTCACTCTTCAACTTGACTTCAAGCTCCCCCCCATCCTCACTGTCTCGCACAAACACCCAGCAACAACACTACCGTGAAGGCGCCTGGCGGCAAAGCCCGTGCCACAAAGCGGCACATAGATTTCTGGGCAATTTCCCAGTTTTACAGCCCTTGCGAAAGTGATCCTTATACCATCTAGATGCCCCTTTTTCCTCCTATCTAAACTAATTCTCTCCAAGAACCTAACACGAGTGCCATCAATCCGCGCTTAGTCTAATTCCAACAACCTTAGTTTTATTATAATAGACTTGGTCCAGTTTAGTTCTACCAAACCGCAAATTCCCAAGCCCTACAACTCATTTACACTGTTCCATCGACTTAAACCTTTCACTACGCTCAAAGTCAATGGAAAACCAGTTAGAACTTCCAGTAACCACTATCCCTTTGCTTTTCCCCGATCAACTCAATCCGAAACTCCCAAAATCACCAGAAATCAAGCCTAACAGACTCGCATCACCTTGTAGAATTTCATCACCGTCAGGCAGTTCATCAGCGAAACCCAGAAAAGTGTAACACTTCACGCATCGCCTGGCGGCCGGGAGTGTGCCGCCAGGCGGTTCCTCGTCCAGGAACCCAGATTACATATAATTACATGCACCGCCTGACGGCTATGAACAGCCCGCCAGGCGGTTTTTGGGAATTTTCCAGAAACACAAATATTCAACCAGAAACGAACATAAATCAATAATTACACATATATCTAGCAATTCACATACACTTATAAAAATTCTAACGTAAAAACTCCCCTAACCTAGTTTTTCTCCGCTTAAAGCTTGACGATTAAGTGTCCTCCCTTCACCAATTGACTCCTTAGCCTTCTCACAGCCACCCTTATTCTGCCCTTCCACTAGGATGTTCCTTAACTCTTCATATTCAAGCCAAAGCCAAAAATATAATATGAGTTCACCAAGGCTTGAACCCACAACCATGCCATCCCCAAATCAATAACAAACCACTTAACCAATTCAGATTTCATGCTAATGATCATAATTCAATTGTCATATTATTTCACAACATTGTTATCATAAAAATAACAACGAATAATAACACAAAATAGCATACATAGGACTTGAACCCAAGTCCTCATACACAATCAAAGTACTCTCAACCACTTGAGCTAGTACTTTTCCACATCATTTCACTCATAATTTAATGTCATAATTAATTCTCCTACCCGCATTTATTAATTATTTATTTATTTAATTAATTAAATTTCACGGGTCTTACAATTTCCATCTCAAACTCATATATTAATCATGGCATCATCCCGCAACCCTTTTAGTAAAACATTTAGATCAGACAAGCAAGCCACACATCAATGAACCATTCAACAATAACACCAAAACCTGTCCGCAGCCTCGCTCAAGCTAACAGACCTCGCTCAGGCGAGAGAGGCCCTCTCGCTCAGGTGAAACCCTTCTCGCCTAGGCGAGAGCGCGACAGGGAAACAGTGGGTTCTGCGATGTCTCGCTCAGACGAGCCCCTTCTCGCCTAAGCGAGACTACACCTCGCTAAAAAGGAAACCAGGTCGCCTGAGCGACCGTTCGCACAGAAATGCTTGGGCGAGCCTCTATTAGTCTCGCCTAGGCGAGGCATGCTCGCTTGGGCGAGAAAACCAGTGCCCGCCACTGTTCATTCACACAACAGTCATGCAAACATCAAACCCAAAGGCCACAATGACATTTTCATCAAATCACAGTAGCATGTAGTCCACAGAATCATACAATAATATTAGAGCAAGCTAAAAACGACTAGACACACGGACCCTAGCTTCCCTTACCTGGAAAGGGCTTATACGAGATCTCGACACCAACTGCGGAGTGCAACAGTCCGAGAAGCAGTCTCAGAAACTGGAAGAACAGCGGACAGTGAAAGAACAAAGTTATTATGGAACCCTAAAAGGAAGAACACGAAAATAAGCTTCAGGGATTACAGGTACGAGCTTGAGAAACACTTACATGGAGCGAAAAACAAAATTGAGCTCGAGAAATCTTTGGCCAAGATCGGAGTCAAGCCCTAGCAAAGTGTTCTGAAAGGAAGGGGACAACGCTTAGGGTTCTGTTTTGTAAGAATGAATCAGAATTGGAAACCCTAGCAGCTTTAGGGCCTTAGCACCCTATGGGTCAGTCCTTAGGCCCAACAGATTAAGGCCAGCCCTTAAACATTAGGACAGAAATAAAACTGGGTCTTACAATTAATATTTGCATTAGTAGTTATCTTTTTGAAATGCAAAAAATCAATTTATAGAAATAAATAAATAAAATACTAAATAAAAAATTTAAAAATTAAAATTTGATACATTATTCCTTAATTTATTTTTATTTTTATTTTGAAATATAACTTTAATTTATAAAAAATCTGTAATAATTTTCTTTTAATTTAAAATTTCTATATAATTTTTTTTTTCATCTTCTAATTTGTTTCTCTCTATTCAAACCATCTCAGTTTATAAATATTTTTAAACAAAAACATTAGAACATTGAAAGTCTAGCTGTTATTTTATTTATATTTTGTAGGAGTTAGATCTTATGATGACAAGGAATAAACCAAAGCGGGACACGTGAATGGTGGAGAAGACTCCAAATAAGCATTACAGTTGAAAGCCTTAATTTTCAACTCATCTTAGTTGTTTTTATTGGTGGAAAAGTATCCAAAGTTTTGTATACAAAGTTTTCAACTCCATCTTTGGTCTACTCATGCTTAAACTTAATGAGAGTTTTAGCAAATTTTGTGTTCTTATTCGATAAAAGCACTGTAGTGTTAGTGATGACAATAATAAGACTTTTAATTTTAGGTTTAATCGGTGATTTAGTCTAATTTAATTATTTTCGTTAAATTAACGTTAATACCGTATCTAGTATCCATACATACCACATATTATTTTCTGTAAAATTTTCAATTTTTTTATTTATTTTAATATTTTTTAAAAGATTGAACTAGCACATGTTGTTACTATCATACACATGTTAATTTGTGAAATTTTAATTTTAATTTTTAATTTTTAATTTTTTTATTTAAAATAAAAATAAAAACTGTCACATGATAGATTATGTGTCACATGACAGTTTAATTTAAGAAAAAATTAAAGTTAAAAAATGAAAATTCCACAAAACTGACACATGCATGTACAAATATAGCGTTAACGTCAATTTAACTGAAACACATTGATTTTTTTTAAAGAATTAAAGGAGCAAATTGAAAAAAAAAAACTAATAATAAGAGCACTAAAATAAATGAAACTAACAAATGAGATAACTAACTCACTAATTAAGCCTTAATTTTATTAGTGAAATTTTTTATAATCAGCATCTGAAAAATAATCTGTTATTATATTATTATGGGTTAAATATGTTTTTGCTCCTTTAACTTTAAATGAATTTTGGAATTAGTCCATTTCGAATTTTTTCTTTCGAAATACGTGAATTTAGTCATTTTAATCAAATTTTATTAGATTTATTTGATGTTTTGTATGCATTTCAATATTGTATTTGAGTTGTTTATATTGTTTGACAAATTTTTGCTTTAATGTTAAGTCAAATACTATTATGAAACGCGCTTGAAATGTCAAATAAACTTAACAAAATTTGATTAAAAAGATTAAATTCACGTATTTCGAAAGATGAATGACTAAATTAGTTCAAAATTTTGAAATAGACTAATTCCAAAATTAACTGAAAGTTAAGGGACCGAAAAGATATTTAACCCTATTATTATTGATTTAGTATTGATCTTTTTATTACTTATTATATTACTAGTTGATTATTACTTTTCAAAAACTTGTAAATATGTTTTATAGAACCATCAGCAATCTCACACAACATCTTATAGATCTTTTATGAGGTTTTTTTCAAGAATGTTATAATAGCTTTATTTAAAGCTCTAATTTTTAAATGAAATATGTTATTTTATTATATTATTAAACAATGTTCACACGAGAATATGTCTCTTAAACGAGGAATATTTAATGGTTACAAATAGGGATGACAAAATAATCCATATTTGCGGGTATCTGCAGATAAAATCTACAACGGGTAGGAAATGAATATTGTAAAAGGATACCCATAGGGATAACAACGGGTCGGGTCAGACACGTATAGTGCCTACCCGAAACCCCACCCGTAACAAAAAAATCCGCCTACTACCCACGTGAGTACCTGTTTAAAAAATATTCACGGGTATTTTAAAACCTGCAGATACCCGTGGATACCCACAAATATTTTAAAATAATATTTTATAAATATTTGAAATTAAATTTAAATAAAATTACAAAAAAAATGTAAAATAAAATATAAATTAAATAAATATAATTTTAATTTAATTTAATCTAATAAAATATAAATTAAAATTTAATTTTGATTAAATTTAACTTAATAAAACATAATTTTAATTTTAATTTTTTACAGGTAACGGTACCCGCGGGTACGAATAGTATGATACCCACATCCGACTCATTTATAAACGGATATTAAAATATCCGCGAATAGCAAATACCCATGGGTATCAACTAACCGTCACAGATTTCATCCACAAATACCCACGAGTACGAGTATTTTTGTCATCCCTAGATACTCGCGAATAATGGGTACGAGTATTATTAATACATGCATGTTAACGGGGCGGATACGGATATCATAATATTCGTACCCGCTATATTTTAATTTAAATTAAAAAAAAACATGATTAAAATATTCAAATTCTTGATGGTAATTTAAGAATATAGTCAACATCAAACTCATTCAAAATTTGTTTAAATTATCTGTATATATCAATGTAATTGTTTATGTTCGTTTTGTTATGAATTTTAATTAAATTATGTTTAAAACAAGGATACTTTTGCCGTTCATAAGGGGTTAAGCGTAAAGCTACATCTTTGTTGTGGAAAGGTTTCTTAGAGAATTATGATATAAGTTAATCATGTTAGATAGTCATGTTAGAGAGGATATATAATAGCAATGGAATAAAACATGAAAAAATTAAATAGGAGTAGCCAATAGCTATTAAGCAAAAGATTTAAAGGATTTGGTTTGACTATTACTTACTTTGATAGAGACAACGTTTGGTATTGGTTTGATAGAAAATTAATTTTGCATGATTAAAATATTTAACAATTGAAATTCAAGTTTTAACTATCCAATAAAGTCACATATAACACAAACTAATCTTTGGAGTAATCTAAATCAAATAATGATATCATAGTAATCATAAGCATCCAATCAATATTTAATTGAAAAAAAAATCGGTGGATCATTTTGAAGACTTCAAGGGTCAAAACTCATTTATCACGTAAATCTCAATAGTTATTTTATCACCAAGCAAGTCTTACAAATTAAAATTGAAATAATGATTTATAAATTACTTTTATTTTCTAAATTGAACTATTTAAAATTATTATGGTTTATACTTTTATTATTACTAGAATTTAAATATTTCCAAATTTATGATATATATATATATATATATATATATATATATATAAAATAAGAAATTGATCCATCATAAAATTATAAATAGGGAAATCAACTTGTTAATGAGGAGGGTACCTAAAAGATTTGTTTTATGAATCATGTCAAATGATTTTTAAATAAATAACAAGAATAAAAAATACTAACTACACAATTGCCCGCAAAGTAAACTACACAATTGCCCGCAAAGTAAAGAGTTTTTCAATTAATTAAAGAAAAATATAGAATGACTACTTTATTTTACTACTTTTTTACTCTCTGAGTTGGCATCCAAGGTGGCTATAATGTCTAAAATTCTGATTTAAATTTTTTTATCCACCCTAGCGAGAGAGGGAAAGGAGGAAAAAAGAAAGAAGGAGTGGGGTTTCAGAAACCTAATTCTCATTTTCACTGCTACCTTCTCTCCTTTGTTTCTCTGCATCTATTCTTTGCTCGAAAAACAACAATTTATAATTTCGACCCAAAATAAACAAACAAAAACCAGGAATCAAACAAGAATCCAAAACTGTAATCAACCTAGGGATTAAACAATATCACTATATCCATTCAATTTTTCCTCCCAAAATCAGACTGAACCACCTTCAAAGCGGTGAATCCAAATTAAAAAAATGCATGAATCAAAGAGAATGGGAGGATACTTACTAGGAATCCAAATGAGTTTCTGTTTCTTTTCCTTTGTAGTGAGAAAATGACTGCAAAAACGAGAGCAGTGGAGATGAACCAGCCATTGATTCGAACAACAATAATCGTGGAGATGAATCACAAAGTGCACAAAAGGCCACTTTCGAGAAGGGACAAAGAGCATTGACTTTTTATTTTGGGTCAAAATTATAAATTGTTGTTTTTCGAGCAAAGAATAGATGCAGAAACAAAGAAGAGAAGGTAGCAGTGAAAATGAAAATTAGGTTTCTGAAACCCACTACTTCTTTCTTTTTCCTCATTTCCCTCTCTCGCCCGCGTGGATAAAAAAATTTAATTAGAATTTTAAACATTATGATCACCTTGAATGCCAACTCATAGAGTAAAAAAAATAGTCAAATAAAGTAGTCGGTATATATTTTCCTTAATTAAAATAGATGGAAATATAAAAAACAAATAAAATAAGAAAAATTAAACATGCGTTTTAAACTTTTTTGCGGTATATTAAGAAGATTTGCATGGAAACTAAAATGATAATCCATTATGTATGAAATGAATTATGCTTTTATAGATAATGGATTTTTTTGTTTAAAAAATTAGTTATTTTTTAATATAATTGGTAATGATTAATATGGTATTAGTAGTTATTTTTTAAATACAATAAATTAATTAATACAAAAATTAAATAATAAATAAACTAAAATTAATTAATTTAAATTTGAAATGTAACTTTAATTTATAAAAAATTGAAATAATTTTCTTTTAATTTAAATTTTATATATAAAATTGTTTTTCATCTTTTAATTTTGTTTCTTTCTAATCAAAGCATCTGAATTTCTACATATTTTTTATTTTCTCTGAACAAAACGTGAAAACATTAAAAGGTTTTGTAAGAGGAGTTAGATCTTATGACAAGGAATAGACTAATGTGGGAGGCGTGAATGGTGGAGTTGACTACAGTTGGAATGTATTTATTTTCATTCCATCTTGATTGGTGGAAAATTATACAAAGTTTTCAACATTTCCTCATCAAAATATGGTCATAATTATTCAATTTCACATACATAACTAAGAAAATAAATCTTCATTCAATTTATAATTCTAGACAAGTATTATTACCCTTTTAACCTATCAGAGATACATTGACTATGTATATGAAATCAACTTCACATACTTGCTGATCATCTAAGAATATTGTCAAAATCAAACTCACCCAAAATTTTTAAATTTCAATCAAATATAATTATCACATAATGCAATCTCATATCTACAACCCAAAATCACTTATTCACTTAAAATTTACAATAAAATTAACTTTCTTTATTTTAGTTGTTTTAGTAATATAATGAACTTTTTTTTTTCAGCAAAAAAATGAATAAATTAAAGAAGAACATTTATGGGATGCTCTAACCCTTTTACAAAAGGATCAATAATATATATAAAAAGATGCAAAAGCTGGACATCGAAACCTTTCAAGATATGACAGCCAATAATTAGAGATCCATCAAAGATTAAAAAGACCCTAAAGAAGATGCACATGAGACTAAAGTAGTAGCCACAAACTTCTATTGCTCCAAAATACACAACTAAAAACAGAGACAGAAAGACCCTACACATGAATAGGTATAGGCAAGCATATAGAACGATGCATTCAAAGGTCACCAATACCATGAACCCAACCAGGAGTCAAACATAACCTGAAGCAATAAGAGATAAAATTTCGAAGTAGATATTGAAGAATAACAAAAAAAAAGAAAAAGGAAAACTCCTTTAAGATTCAAATCCTAATCATATGCTACTTTTATGATAACCATTTCTTTATTCTTAATTTCAAGTATCGCATGTAGTTTAATCTTTCTTTGTTGTAAATTTTTATCGATAATGTAAAATCTCCACCTAAACCATGCATGAAAATGAAAGTTAAATGTGTACATAATTACGAAATAGTCACTTACAACAAGGATAAAAGTAGAACGAGGAAAACAATAATTGGATATTTATCTAAAATATCTTCTCATTTTAACTTTTTAACTTTTAACTTTTCAAGACTTTGTTTATTATCAAACCAGAGCTCGTCCATATAGAAAATAGATTTAGGTTACCCATGATAAAATCTCTAACCAATATAGTAAAAAGAATTTTAAAAAGAGAAATGAAAAAAAAAAGAGAGGCCTAAAAGGAGTGATGATGCATTCATGAACATAACATACTCTTAAAAAATGAAAGTTGAAAGTAGGAAACCAACACTAAGAATAAATAAAACACATTAAGTATAGTTCAAAACAATAAGCAATTATTTAACATTTAAGCATGAAAAAGAAAGTGGTGGCACAGTCTTTTAGCACCAAGAAAGGAATTGGTATCTGTTAAAGAAAGCACACATAATACATTATGAGAAAGCGAAAAACAATGAAAAATAATGAAAATGTAATGATATGTACCAATGTTAAAAAACATATAGCTAGCTAAAGTAGAATGAAGATAGAAGGAATTAAACAGTTTTATAAAGGTTAAATATATTTTTATCCTTTAACTTTTAGTGATAATTGAAATTAGTCTTTTTTAAAATTTTAAAACTAATTTAGTCCCTTATTCTTAAAAGTGTGTGGATTTAATTCTTTAACTAATTTTTTTTAGATTTATTTAAATTGGTTTAATATTTTTAAGAGAGATTAATTCAAATTTTCAAAGATAAAAACATATTTAACCTTTTTATAAAGACATTTCAATGCTTAAATCAATATAAATCAAGTTTTCAAAACGTATTAAGATAATGTTGAAGTTTGTAGTGAGAACCTTGATAAAATTATCTTAATGTTATGTATAGTTTTTAATGGGTTTGTGTCTACAAGCACAGTGCTACTGCAACAACGGCCTTGCGTAATTTAAATTCCCTTATTTCCTTTCAGTTTTCCGGTTGGTGAGAGAGTTCTATTCTATGTACTAACTTTTTAATTATAGTTTTACTCTTTACTTAAACGTTTGTTCCATTAGCGCCGTTTATTTTTATATTTCGGATTAAATAAGATTTTGGTTTCTTAACTTTTGAGAGAATTTTGAAATTAGTCCATTTCAAAATTTCTGATTAATTTAGTTCTTTATTTTTTGAAATACGTCAATTTAGTCATTTTAATTAAATTTTATTAAGTTTATTTGACATTTCAAGCATGTTTCATAATAGTATTTGGCTTAATATTAAATCAAATATGTGTCAAATAATATAAACAACTCAAATACAATCCTAAAATACGTACGAAACATCAAATAAACCGAACAAAATTTGATTAAAATGACTAAATTCACATATTTCAAAAAATGAAGAACTAAATTGATCTATATTTCTGACACCACTTCTTTTTTACTTTTGCGTATATTTACTATTGGCTCAGTTGGCATTCTTTGTAAATCGAAATTAAAAGAATAGAGTTAATCTAATTATTATGCTTACAACACAACTAATATATATTTAACTCTACGTATGATTACAGTATTTATGTCAATATGTTACTAACAATATTTGTAATGATAATTATGCTAATCATATTTTTTAAGAAAAAAATATTTCAGAAAATACTAAATCAAATTAAAGCAAGTGGTAACAATAATTATTGCTCTCAAAGCAATTTTTAACATATTTTCATCTCATTGGTTAATTTATTACTGAATTTTACCAAAATTTTATAATCCTTACTCTATATCTTGGAGGATATAAAAAAGTATAATAAAACGAATAATATTTAACGGCGTCATTTTTTATGTTCGCAATCCTTAAACAATACTAGTAAGCATAATAAACAAATATTTATCAAATAAATTATATTAATATAAATATATATATATATATATATATATATATATATATATATATATATATATATATATAT
>Ga0099822_1007015_pt1 | contig 14624 bp, 8 predicted proteins | sample CowpeawhiteBW_FD_76839 | JGI IMG/M metagenome (GOLD analysis project Ga0099822, IMG submission 76839) | Root nodule microbial communities of legume samples collected from California USA - Cow pea white BW | ecosystem: Host-associated > Plants > Roots > Nodule | place: USA: California | collected...
CGTACGCCAGTTCTTGCTTGAGGCCATTGATTAGAATCTTCCCCGTTTGCTTTATGTTCGATCCCAATCTTCCTGCATCGTTGTTTCAATCATATCATCACAACTGTTATATATATATATATATATATAGTAACTACTAACTAGCACACATGCAGAAAAAAGAAAGAAACCTGTAATTCTACTGAACTACAAAAAGAACTTAAGAACCTGCTAACGCATCAAGAAGTGTTGATTTGCCACAACCAGAAGGACCGATTATAGCCAAAAGCTTCCCTGGTTGAGCATAACCAGTAAGACCATTGAGTATTATTTTTCTATTCTTTCCACTTGTAACTCTAGCCTGCAAATTCTCCCATGTCAACGTTATGTCGTTCTCTTCCTCCATGTGTGTGCACTCTATACTAATTTGATTACATCCTGGTATGGAGGTGATTATTTATAGAGAAGAAGCAATTGCAATGTAGTTAAAATGATATTTTTTTAAATGTAAAAAAAAAAAGATTTCATTTGCGTTGGCATTTATTAACTGTTTGAAGTATTGGGCAATAGTTAATGTGGTGGATGCAACAGAGTTTTGCATTGAGTATGGAAAGAGTGGCATACACTGTAAGTGAGTTATTGTATTGTCTAGTTTATAGCGAAATTAACGCTTGAACCGACGGAGCAAAGATATGACAACGAACTCCGACTAATTAATGCTGCCATCTCGTATGTTAGAAATATCAAAGTTCTGTGATAACGGGTACTTCGATCTACCACGTTAACGTGGAAAAGGTATGATTTTGGGTTTGGTCTTAGTAACTTGTCAAACGATTGACTTATAATTTGAGTACGTTTTAAAAATTTAAAAAATAAATAATAGTTTTTTTTAATTCAAATTACATTAATTAAACTGAATTTCAATCTTTGAAACACTATATAAATATAATGTTATTTTTAATTTTTAGAATATATTTATTATTTGAATATACATACACCGGTATCGAGAAAGTTTTGGAGTAATTGTACTGTGCAGGTATTTAATTCCCCATATAGCATGTCGTAGCTTTTTATTGATGGAAGTAACCCATTTTACCGTGCAAGTCAGAATTCGGATTCTTGGAACTGAATTTTCTAGCTTTGTAAAATTGTTCCCCACACGCTGGAAAAAAAGGACGGAACCTTGGCTATTTCGAAATGAATTCTGCCATTGTTTATATTTTCTTCGCAAATTTTTTAAAAGAAGAAAAATATTATTCTAATAATTATGTGTATATATAATTATTTCTTTTTAAATGATGAAAAAGAATTATGTAAAATAAAATTGTGATAACTCATTTGAAATAGTTATTAAAAAATTATTTTCACGATATAGAATTTGGTGATATATAGAAGTAAACAACTATTAATAATGAATAAAGTGACAAAATTAATTTTTTTAAATTGTAAAAATAAGAGAATTAAAAATTGGTATGGAATAGTTATTTATCATAGAATTTTCTTATATATTTGCTGAAGTATAATAAATTTATGTAATAATATTTGAGAAAAAAGTAATTACATAATATATAAAATTATATTTATTAAAGAAGTATTTTAATATTTATTTATGAGTAACTGAAATTTTATTATATGAAAGTTAAAGGTGCATAAATTAGAAGAATATAAACATAATTGAAATGAAACATATAAGTATCCGGTCAAATGTTATGTGTTGTATTAGTTGATATTACGTTCTAAATTATGAATCATTTCTTTTCGATGTAAATATTCGATTTTGGAGAAAGGTTCGATGTTGTCTAATGATTTATCAGGCTGCATATTTGAGTAACTGAGTCATTGTTCAATTAGTAAATTTGATAAAGGAAACTTATGAGTGAAAATTAGTTTAAAAACAAATAAACAATACAAATTTTTAAAAAATAGATTAAAGAATTTATATATATTAACTTGTAATGTCTAAGAGTTTATTTTAAAACTAACTTTAGTTTATTAAAAAAAAATCCTATTTCTTTTTTTTCTGCAAGTACGTTATGGAAAAAGTGGTAGAAAATGTCTTAACAACATTGGTTTACGAACTAAATTCATTATATGTAAGTTAAAAGCAAAATTTATAAAAATATATTATAGGACTTCCACAAATTAATCCACATATTAGAAAAGTTGTAGTTCTATAATTATATTTTTGCATTTATCTATTGGTATTTTTTTTATGTTCAGATTGAGTCGGATCAATGTTCTTAAACCCGAATCCGACCCAAACCTTTAAAGTACCTAATGAGAGAAAATAAGATCTGATCTTGGAGCTCTACTGTGACATGTGACAGCAGATATAGTGAATTATTGGAGCTACCAATAATAGTAAAACAGAGGACAGTTACTGTAATGAATGAGGTAAGGATTGTTCTGAATGTAGTTTGACCAAAGTGCAGTGATAGTTAGACAAATACACCTAATTACATGACAAGTGAAGTAATTCCAATTAATTAGGATGACAATGACCGGATACGGTAAGAATAGTGTATACAAAATTTGATTTCATATCTATCTTATTGTTTTTTGTTTTATACCAAATTAAAAGAAAATACGTCAATTTTTTAAAATTTGCGGATATTCATTGATACTTAAAAATATTTTAAAAAAATTTATAGATTATTAAAGTTAAATCTAAATAAAATTATAAAAAATATACAAATGTAATAAATTTTATTTTAATTTTAGTTAAATTTAACTTAATAAAATATAAATTTAATTTTAATTTTAGTTTTTTTTGGATTATGGATATCGTGGGTATAGATAAGATTATACTCACACTCCATTACGTATAGGATTTTATGTCCATATGCTTACGAACATAGATATTTTTGTCATCTTCAACTTTAATTTGTAAATGTGATATGTAAAAATTAGATAAAGATGACAATTTGAGGCGGCCCAAGGTGAAAAGCGCAGGACGAACTCACATTTTGAGTCCGTCCACATAACTCATAATCCACGCAGGCTTGGTACGAGCAGAACCAGCTGACCCACATAACTTTTTGCACATGTAATTTGATACATTTTTATGCATATTTTTTGAAGGTGCGCATATAATTTGTTCACTTCTAACTAACACTTATGATGTTCCACATGTGTGAGATTGACGGTTAAATTTTGGCCACAAATTCATGTATGCAATATTTATTTATTAAAAAATAATTTAATTACTTAACAAAAGTGGACCGATTCGCGTCTCACATGCCAATACTAATACAGGAACATACCAATATTTTTAGCTTACATTTTTTAATGCAGGACATGCCTAAACGAGCCGGATCGACTTACATTGTCATTCCTTGTAAAAATATGATGCATAACTATGTTTATACCTAAAAAAGAAGTTATCCATATTTAATTGGGAAGGAAAAAATTTAAAAAATTATTCATATTATCTCAAATGTAAATTTAAATAAGTTACAATGGAAAATAAGATATAGATAATTGGTGATATTGACAAGCCCACAAAAAAGAAATTATAAATAATAAGATGTGATATAAATAAAGATAGGGAAAACTAGCATAAATATATTAACTATTTAAAAGTAATGGATTTTCATATATTATTATTCAAAGTCTTCCCACCAAAGTTTTAATTTTAGACTGATATGATAATTAGAAATCAACACCCAATAGAGAGGAAAATATCTATATTATTAGAAATTAATTACCCTTTTATATTTTTATTTTTAGAGATAGTTCATTTTTTTTATCATTTAGTTTTCCGTTTTCTTGTATCTGAAAAAGGAATGACAAACTCAACTAAGAAAAAAAACTTTATTTCGAGTTACAATGAATTAGTAAAAAGGATTACTAATCTATTTTGATCCGTGCAAAACTTAATTAGAAAACCTGTTGGATTTAATCGAAATCTATTTTAATCTATACATTAGTATTTTTTATGGGTGGGTATATAGTTTATACATAAAAATAATTTATTTAAAAATTTTAAAATATATTTTAGGAAATATCAAAAATAAATTTTGTTAAATAAATTTAAACATGGATTTTGAAAAATTAATGAAAACATAGATTTAAGAAATATTTAATCACACAAAATTGGTTAAATTAATTTTAAGAAATCGTAGATGAACCAATCTATTTTCTTATAATTTGTAATAGGTGATTTAATGAATTCATTGTGGATCAATAATAAATTAATGAATTGTTTTATTGATTATATATTAAGCATTAATTATACCATTTCGATTCATGTTTTGTCTTTCACATTCTCATTATGGATCGGCCTAATTGTAGTTGGTAGACCTGAATTTAGACCAATAGGTTATGATTGTTTATAAATAAAATTCATTCCATGAGTGAGTAACGGTTGAGTTGGATTGGATTCAGCTCTAACTTTTCCAATTCATTATAATCTATATTTTATATTTTTAAATTTATTTTGATCGGCTAATATATTGAGTTAGTTATGAATACAGTTTTATTCTGATGGGTTAAATCAATTAATAAAAACAAATGACTGAATTTAAAATAAAAAAGAGATGAAATTTGGCAAAAATATAATAAAAATGTTCGGAAGACAGTTAGAACAAAACTTGAAACTTCCAGAAAAAAAGAACAAGAACAAAACTTGAAACTCCCAGCGAAAACAGGTGACAAGAAAGAAATAGAGGTATGAGTTGGTCTCTTCAATACCAAATATATAACTTCGTTCAAAACAACAAGCATTTTTATGAATACTAAAGTTGAGAACCTTTTATGAATATAAAACATTCAGATGAAACACTAAAAAAAGATATTTTGAAAGAAAACCAACGAGCACCATAGGTACACACAAATATATTTGAAAAAATAACACCAATAAGACAAAGGTGATTACTTTTGGCAGGTGTGATGGAGTTGTAGTGGCTCACGGTTTCTGGCGATTACTTTTAAAAATAGTCATTGCCATTGATTATTTTTATTTTGCTTTACGCACTTAGGGGATGGAGGGAGTACCGTAGGTGATTGACTTGATGGATGTTCGGATGTTTTTACGCGTAAATGTTTCTTCAAGTGTTGTCTTTGTTTAGTTCTACAAAAGTTTTGAAGTTTTCGGTAGTTTTGCGTTTTTAATTGTAAGGTGGTGTTTTGTTTTTTAATCGTAAGATGAGTTCTTCGTCTTTAATGTGTATTTGTATTTTATTATAGTCGATCTTTTATGGTTTAGTTTCTTCTTTAATTATGTTGTATATATTTTTGTTATGGATATGTTTTCTTGGTTAAGGTTATTGTTTATTGAGTTTTCCGTAGGTTTTGAAGTTGTTATGAGCTTATGAGATTGTTAGGTTCGCTCATACGGTAATATATATATATATATATATATATATATATATATATATATATATATATATATATATTTTTTTTTTTTAAATTCCTAAGTACTTAAATGTTATACTGAACTCTTATTATTTCTATGTTGTATTAGTTGTCATGAAGTGACAAAAAAATTTGATGTGATCAAGGATATCGATGGGAAGAGAGAAACATTGACTAAAAGACTTGTGGTTTCTTTAGAATCGTGATGCCAATCGTCATATGAAGTCGATTCTTTTGAATCATTAGGTAAATGAAATGTATCATTGTGCATGTTTGATGAAATGTGGAAAATTTTGTGTTGAATTTTAATTATTGTGGTGATTATTATTGTGAAAAAAAGAAGATTTAGGTTTGTAGAATGACAAATTGGTTGAGGCTCATGCCAAGGTACTAATTGAAATTAACATTCTAGTTATCTATCAAATGAATATGCAACAAGGTGAGTTAGAAAGCAAACGCTTATATTTGAAGCTATATTAACTTTTAGTTAAGTTACATAGGGACTAGATTTTTTTATTATTACTTTTTGGAGAAAAAGACTAATAGTTTGGATAAATTAGATGTCTAGAACCCATTATTCAACTTTCGAAAATTTTGATTAGTTTTTTTTATAAAATCCATATGAGCTAATGATCCTTCATCTTTCTAATATTGTCATGATCTTTTTATAACTGATTTCTCATTATAGATTGCTTATTGTTTTCTTTTTCATTTAGTAAAACTATAATGAATTGTTAAAAAAATGGTATTGGTTTGAGTGAGCATTATTTATGTTATTGTTCTTTGAATATTTATCATGACTAATCCATTGATCTTGTGTTTATTACCAGAACCATGGGACTATTTAGTTGTTATTTTGTGTTTTTTTTTAATAAATTGATGCTAGAATTGTAGTTTGGGAAAATTTTACATGTATACTTGAAGGTTTTTTTGATTTACATGTGACTATTAATCAACCAATTGGAGTAGTTAAATATCCAGGTGTTGCTAAAGGGTTATAAGTTGCCTCTCAATATCATGTTATTTTCAATTCCTCCAAATATTGATTTGCACAACTAATTTGTTGTTTTGTTCAAACTTCTAAGTTTGTAGCTTTACAACTTACAATGACTTCAATAATAGAATCTGTGAACTACAAGGTAGTAGTTTAAGAAGGAGCTCTATAAGTATACTTTATAGCCTTATAAAATTGGAGTATACTAATGATAGATGCCATTGCAGGAAAGATCAATAAACTTATAGTAGTGTAGTAGTTACCATAATATATTTTTCAACAAAAAAGAAATATATTACTATGAAGGAGAACATGTACATTAGTGCTTATTATAAATCCTCCTAAAAAGAGAAAATATCGGAGAAAGTAGAGCCATTGATTTAGTGGAATAAGAAAGAGAAATTCCCTTGTAAGAGAAAAGATCCAAATAATTGTTTGAAGCAATTACAAGGCATTCCAATTTCTTTGCACATTAGCAATTGCATTTTTAGTGAGCCGGCCTTTACAAATTCTCCAATTCTTTTCATACCTCATTTGCATCATCACTGAACCATCTTGCACAAGATAGGTTTGTTGTAGGAGAACTGAACCATGGGAAGAACCTTAAGAAATCTCCCTACTCTACATTAGAGGATTGTATTCAATTGGGATTTCAAAATATTTCTAAAGATTTATCATATTTAATCAAGATTTTTGAACATAAAAGAAATGACACAGTGTGTTTTTTAAATTGCAAAGTGCTCTGTGTTTATATTATTATGTTTATTATTTTTAAAGAGAGTTTCAATGAATAAATCTACATTAGGGGATTGCATTCAATTGGGATTTCAAAATATTTTTAAAGACTTATCATATTTAGTCAAGATTTTTGAACATAAAAGAAATGGTAATGTGTGTTTTTTAAATTGAAAAATGCTATGTGTTTATATCATTATGTTTATTCATTTATGCCAATCTCAAGGACCATTCAAGGTTTTACAAACAAAGGCTATACTAATAAAGGATTTTGAATGTTGTTCGGGTTTATATCCTGATTGTTGTGTTAGTGGGGGAACTATGTGTTGAGTTTATATAAATTTTTTATTTGTGGGTTATAGTTATGGAGAGATTGTGGTTCTATATTATATGACATTGGTCTTACACATATAAGGTATTTGACACAACTTTTACTCCAAAACCTTAGGGCAATGGTGTTATGGATCTTTATTCTTATATAGTATTTAACTTTGTTTATTCTATCCAATGTGGGACTTTGACTTACACTTGAACTATTTTCAATATTATGAAGCTCATTTAGCCGATAGATCAGAATACAGGTAAAATTATTAAGATTTATTCTTTAATATTGGTCATGGTTTGTTTACTTGTGATGTTGTAGGCATTTCTTCTTTATCTATTATATAGACATGTATTGACTAATAATCAAGATGATATACTTTATGGTATTTATATATTTGTTTCTAAGGTCACATGTTGTAATCTATGCATATTCAAATCTAATGATATTCTAGGTGTACAAATATTATATCATTACATGATATAAAAAGGAAATAAAAAACATTTGTAGACGTATAAATATTATATTCATTATATAATACTTCTAAAATTCAATTTAATCCATAATAATTAAATTATATTTTAATATTATTGTGCAACAACTAAAATAAAAGATAAAATAAAGAAACTATAATTTTAGTTTTTTTAGTGTATTAAGATTCATATATGGTAACTTAAAGCATTAAACACTTTTAAATAAGTCATTCTACCATTAGTTATTGAAACCAAAACCAATCATTACTGAATTCTTGTCTCTGTGTTTCGAAAGTAGTTTATTAAAAAGATAGATTTTAAGAGTTTTTCTTTCTTATTTCTAAAACTTTTTAAAATGTTTAAATATGGACAAAAACATTGGATTATATCACAAGTAAAGGAAACATGCAAATAGCGCAGATAAAGTTGTGCTTTAATCAAGATTTGGATTTTTTTTTCTTAGGTAAGTTTTAGTCCTCATTTTCTTAGGTAAGTTTTAGTCATAAGTAAGTTGTAAAGAATACGAACCAAATTATATTAAAATATGGGCAACATAGACACTTTGAAACGAGATACCAAGTCAGATATTTTCATGAAGAACATGAGCATCTAATTTAAGGAAAATTATTTGTTGACAAATTTGTCAAACTAGACAAAATTTTTATAAATAGAATTAAATAGAATATTTTTTATTTTTTAATGAAAATAAAGTAATAAAGTAGTACCTTATTTATTAAAAAAGTGTAGTTTAAAACTTTGTTTGTCAAAATACTATTACTCATAATTTAAAGATGCAACACTAAAGTCCTAAGAATCATCACAAACTTCCAACACAAACATAAAATGAAAACGCATATATATATATATATATATATATATATATATATATCATAAAAAATGCATAGGGGCATAAATAAATAAACAAATTTGAATAATTAGACATATTTAAATAATTTGAAATTACATGCACGCATTCATCTAGTAAATTCAAAAGATTTTCACATAAAACAAGAGCAGCGAAGTTAGTAAACAAACTAACACATCGAGCATCATTTGACTCTAGTGTCTCTAAACTGATTGCAGTGAGAACTCATGGTCGAAGACTAATGGATGCAAGAAAAGGCTTGAACTTCTCCTTGAACTTAGTGATGACCAAGAACAGAACTCGATACAGAAGAATCATTGCAAACATGATTGCAAGATCGACCCACTTAGAATGTCCCATTTCCACGTGCCATGTTTCTGCTAGAACTTCTCTACCACTCATGCTTGCAGAGCCTCCTCCTTCAAGATTCACTGAAAATGTTAGGCCATCAAAGTCATTCTTGAAGGATCCTTGGAGGGCATACTTGAGGAAGGAAACATAGTAGAAAGGGTACTTCCACAATGGCTTCGGAAGATCATTTGGCAGTCTATAGAATCCACCCGTTACAATCATGAGTCCTTCAACTCCACCAGCAAGGAACATGCCTATTACATAGTTTGGGGAGATGCTTCCAATCACCAACATGAGACTCTCAACCCACATAACTATGGCAAATAGCAAAGATGTGAAGTAGAAGAAACGATCTATTCCTTTGTGCAATCCACAAAGGTGGTACACTATTCCTCCAGGAATAACAGAGATCAGTATCATGTAAGGAACAGCAGAGAATGTGTGTCCTATCAGAAATGCTGTCACCCCATAGTGCCCATTCAATCTCTCTCGTCCAAATACCTGACATCACAAATATTTGATGCAGTTAGGTTAATAGTGTATCAAAGTTTGGATCGTCAAAGTTTAGGTAATAATTTCATACTTAATACTTTTCTTAAATTAAGTAAATTTCAAAGCAGTATGTGTCTAGTTCAAGAACAAGTGTTACATTACAATATGTTATGTTTCTTAGTTTCTTAAAACAGTTTCAAATCTTTGAAAGAGTAGTATGTCTAGTTTAAGGACAAGTGTTGCATTACATTACATTACAACATGTTATGTTTCTTAGTTTCTTAAAGCAGTTGTTGACTCCAGAAATGGAAGCTGCTTCACTATCTGGCAATAAATGACAGGATGTTTACCTTCATTTCCTCCAGGAGTGGAGAAAATCCACCGACAAGGGTCATGAAAGTCAGAACTGAAACAAAAAATATGAGCAGAGAACCTCTCCCCTGAAAAATGCATGAGGGTATTGTATTACTCTTCAAAGTTTGTTTATTAAAGGTAAGCATTGTGCTTATTATCTACTGACCTGAACAGATCCATTTTCTGTGCCTATGTTGTAGAAGATAGATCCAATGCTTATAGCTATTACAATAAAGACTATTAAACGTAGCCAGTAATTGCTTATGTCACGAAAGAATTGCAATGAAGATCTTCTTGTAAGAACAAGGCATTGAGTGGGAAATGCAGCATGAATCCTGTTCTTCCTTGCTTCACAAGAATCCTGAATTCATGCAAAAGTAAGTATATTTTGTGTGTAGTAAGTGTTTGGGTTTGTGAAATTATTCTCTGTCTTGTAGTGTTGGTAGGTAGGTAGAGTGGAGCATGAAACTTACACTTTCAACTATTTTTTTCACTTCCCTTTTAACTTGTTTTCTTACTTGAGACAACCTATAAGACTTTACAAGGGTATCAATTGCTTTTTCTGTACTTACTCCCTTGCCAAAGCCTTCTTCAGCATCCTGAGAACAATAAGATGAATCAATTTAATTTTAGTATTTTGTCAGCATTTTCCTCTGAGATAGTAAAAGTTGAGAATATACGTACCTGTTCGAAATCTTTATTTATGATCCTTAAGTAGTGATCAGAAGGATTGTGGAGGGTTGGGCATGGGAAACCGTTTGAAGAAAAAAACTGCGATGAATCAAAAAGTTACTATGTGTTTTGCCATCTTCAGATCAAAAGATGTTTATGTACTAGGAATGTAGGATTTGAGTTCTTCACCTGATTTGCATCAGAGGCTGGACCAAAATATACAGTTTCACCAGAAGACAGAAGACAGAGATCATGAAAAAGTTCAAAGACTTCACTGCTTGGCTGGTGGATGGAAGTAACAATAGTTCTTCGAATTCCATCTCTTAGATTTAAAGTTGCAATTCTGCTCATAACATAATAGGAAGCTGCACTATCAAGTCCACTTGTTGGTTCATCAAGGAAAAGGAGTCTTGGCCGTGTTAGAATCTCAATGCAGATGCTAAGTCTCCTCTTTTGTCCCCCACTGAGACCCTTAGAACCCCACCCTCCAACCCTTGTGTTAATGGCACCTTGCAGACCCATTTCTCTGAGTGTGATATCTGCTTGTTCCTTCTTCTCTGCTGTGGACATGGAATCTGGAAACTGGAGCTCAGCAGAGTAGTATAAAGTTTCCCCAGCTGTTAAAGTTGACAGCATAGCATCTTCTTGTGTTACATAGCCCTGATTTCACATGGTAGTTAAAGCAATTATTTCTTTCCTGCAAAAGGACGCTACTTTTTCTTCTAAGGTATTGTAGATTTTGAGAATTTTCTTACTGATGTTCCATAGGCCAGTGTTTGTTTCTGGCCATTGATTAGAATCTTCCCTGTATGCTTCATTTGTGAGCTCAATCTTCCTGCAACATTGCTTGAATCATAAGATTTTATACAGGTAATATACAGATAAAGGAATCAACACTACCATGATGAATGAATTGTAGACACTAGAGTGTGTGAGTAATAACCTGCTAAACCATCAAGAAGTGTAGATTTTCCACATCCTGAAGGGCCCATTATGGCCAGAATCCTCCCTGGGCTAGCATAACCTGTAAGACCCTGCAAAATTGGCTTCTTTTTCTTTCCACTTGAAACAGTGACCCACAAATTCTCCCATGTCACTGTTATGTCCTCCTTCGCTCCCTCAACTCTTACACTCATTTCTATTGCCTTGGTGTCATCACCTTCAGCTGTGGTTAAAACTTGTGGGTTAGTTTGGAAAAGCTCATGTTCTGGACGAACAAACGTAAGAGTGATTAAGCAATGTGACTCGATGGTTCCATGCAGAGGTATTGTGGTGTTTGCATTCATTGATGTGAAGGGTTACATTTTCACAGAAACATGGAGAACAAGGGAGTTTATTGATTACTGCAACTCGTGATTAGAGATGAGAGTTTTTGATTTTGTTTTAGAAAGCATAAACCCACAGAACATGTTACGAGGTAACAGCAGTTTATAAGGCGATGTAAACAACCAGAGCTTCGAAAAATACAAAATACATTCATTGTTGATTTACGAGACACTCAACAATGTGAGTATTCATTCCAACTCAAACAAGTTGAGAGAGGGTTGAAAGAACAAGGAAAATCTTAGCCGCACACATTTATTCCCTAACAACACATCTCTATTGTTGTAACCATCATGTCGGAAAAAGGTTAAAAGTGGTCTTATGCTGAAAGGTATATTATTGTTTTTGTTATTTGACCCACGAGAGAGCAGTAAATAGGAAATATAAAGTAGAGTAAATAAAAATTATAATAGAATTACTGTCTTTAGTGTAAAAGAACAGAAATAAAAAATTATAATATAATCAATTGTTAAGAGTTAAAAGTAGGTTATGATTCTAGACTCATTTGATTCTAAGATGAAACAATTTTCAATATTTTTTAGTTGATGAAAAAACTGTATACTAATTTTTATTGGTAGATTATTTTCATAATAAAAATATCTAAACATAAATATGGTCATTTCAGAATTAATTCATTAATATTAATTCAAAATGCACTATTTATTTCCTCACATTTGGGAGCGGAAATAAAAGATGTGAAATTCACCTTTTTTTTTTCCTTTTGTTGTTTTCACCTAAACAAACACCAAGTATTTCTCAATTCAGTTACATTTCCCCTCTGTTTCTTCTACTTGTGCAACTTGCTTTGACTTAAACATATTGTAACATTTTTATTTAAATGTGCATCATGTTTCTTGTTGTTCAATTAATTGTAATGTAATTTTTTATTTCAATTCTTACATAAACGCTTTTACTTCAATTATTTACACAAAGTAAATAGGATTTTTTTAATTTAAAAAGTAAACAATTTTTAAAATTAATTATCAATTATTAGTACAAGCTATCATTTACTTAAATTTCTACCAATTTTTTGTGCATCTTTTAATTTAAAAAATAATCATTTTTTTAATTAAACCCAACCCTTTAATTTAAAAAATTATCAATTTGTGAATCAAAATTATATACTTCTTTAAAATTTGAATCTGTACCAGTTTGTCTATTAAGTTTCTAAACTTCTTAATTTTTCTTCTTTTTTATGATCTTTTGATTTTATTTTAAATTTCACGTCTGTATGTCACAGTTAAGTTAAATTATATACTATTCTTAAACTTTCATGTCATTCTTTATTCCTCTCAGGTAAATAATTGTTTCTAACTTTCTAAATATTGTTTTTAAGACTTTACACATCTTTCTTTAATTATTTATCTGTATTGTTGACTCCATCCACGAGATAAATAGAAAGGTTAACTATATTTTTAGTCTCTCACATTTTAGTAAAATTTGAAATTAGTTATTTTTAAAAATATATGAATTTAATTATTTTAACCAGATTTTGTTAGATTTTTCTGACATTTCAAACATATATCATCATAATATTTGAATTATTTATACCATTTGACATATTTTTTTTTAGATGTTAATCCAAATATTATCATAAAATATATTTAAAACGTTAAATAAACTTAATAAAAACACAATTTCTAATAATCGGCGAGAAAAATCAACAACCTTACTATTCAAATACTATTTATGTACACAGCAGTTGTCTGAATTTGATGTATCTAATGTCAATTATTATTGTTAGGCAAAGAAAAGTTAAGTCCATGTAACCTCAACTTGCAGAACTCGACAACCTTAAACAGACAAAGTTTGATAATGTGGATTACACGATCAATCTCTTCCTTTGAACCTCTTTTAAAAGAAGAACCATTAGAGTCTTCCACATATTGTCTCCATATAAATTTGCTCAATAGTTTGGAAAAAAAAAAAAAACAGGTAATATATTTCATATTCAGTATCTGCTAGGATAATTTATGGTGAAAGAGAAAGAAAATGTGATGGATAATGACTTTGGTTTGCAAAAAGAAAAGAAAGAAAGGAAGATACTTCTTTTTATTGTTTAAACCGCGTCAACAAGAAGTAAGAAGTTGGTCTGGTCATTTTTCATAAGAAAAATAATATCTTGACTATTAAATTTTGACAATTTTCTCTTATAATATTAGGTGTCCTTTTTTAAGTGATTTTTTATTTTTTCATTTTTTCATTCTCAATATTTCAAAACCACTCAAAAGATATTAAGTTGTCAAAATTTAGTAGTCAAAATATCATTTTTTTTTTCTCGGTACGAGGACAATGACCCAAAAAGAGAGGTGTGTGAATAAGAGAAATGAAGAAAGAGAGGACGAGAAAAAACATAAATATTTCACTTTTGGTTTAGAAAAATTAATCTCATCTGAAGCTATATTCATTTCATCTGTTATATTTATATTCAAATTTTAGGTTCAAGCTTTGGGTTTGAAAAACTCTCCTGAAAACTTTAACAGATTTAAGATTTTAAACTTAATAAATAAAGATTCTTTCCCTAAAAATGTGAAATGATAAAATTAAATCTTAAATAAGACCTGCATTCATAAAAATAAAAATTATTTCTTTTATCTTAAAATTAACCTTTTCTCCCTACAAACAAAATTACTAAAATAGAAATCATATAAAATTACAATATATATATATATATATATATATATATATATATATATATATATATATATA
>Ga0099822_1007018_pt1 | contig 14619 bp, 9 predicted proteins | sample CowpeawhiteBW_FD_76839 | JGI IMG/M metagenome (GOLD analysis project Ga0099822, IMG submission 76839) | Root nodule microbial communities of legume samples collected from California USA - Cow pea white BW | ecosystem: Host-associated > Plants > Roots > Nodule | place: USA: California | collected...
GAGAGAATGGTGAATATAAAGACACAAATAAAAAAAAAAATACATAAAAAAAATTTTATATATATATATATATATATATATATATATATATATATATATATATATATATAACAAGCACAATAGAACCTTGTTTCAATAGTATTAATAAGAATTAAAAGATCCTACTTATTTCTTTTAGAAATAGTACTACTTTCTTAAATTTTCACACCCCGAACAATTTTTTTTTATTATTACTATTATTACTTGGCATATGTCACTTGGCATCATTATATCCATTTTTCTTCATTGAAATGTAAACTATGTTTATTTACATGTAATCAAAAAATATATTAGCAAATGTAATTTATGGTTTAGCTTAATTAATAATTAGCAAATTTGGAAAAAGTAATATTAAAAATCTTATACAAATTAAAATTTTAAACATTACAACAGTAAAATCCTAACAAAATTTATTTTAGAAGTGATAGTCATTTAAAAATAGTGAGATTCGATTATATTAATATTAAAAAATTATAGTATAAATAGTTTTGTTATAAATGAGTTTCCTTACTTCATTATTTGTACAAACCATTTTTTATAGAGTTATTTGACTTCTCTATAGGAGTTCTCGTCCTTTGTTCACCTTATTAAAGATTTAAGATCATAAGAGTGATCCTTACGACAAGTTCTTCAATTTTGACCAATTAGTTTCTCCATTTGTGTAAGTTTTTGTTGGTCTTTGTATAGTTTTTGTTGCATGTGAGGCTTTTACGCTTACATGTCTCCTTTAATGTTCTATATAAATCTTTTGTTGATCAATGATCATAACAGTAGGTGAACTGTTCTTGCAATAATTCTATGTGATAGAACATCTTACGTGGTTGGGGGTAGTTTGGTGTTCCAAGAAATGTTTGGGTTGTCTTTTACAAGTAAGGGAAGCTAATTTTAGTTTGTGTTGAAATTTTTTAATTAGTGCTATGAATTGTGAATGTGGTGTTTTAAGTTGTGAATTTGTATTTCTTGACTCTATGATATGAATTGCATGTGTAACTGTAAATAAACTCTATGTGTGAGGCTTGATTTGATTTTGAATGTGTAGTATACACAATTCTTTATGGCTTGTTTTTGGATTGGTGAAATACTGTGAAATTCATCAATGTGTTGTTGAGAATACCCTTATTGGGAGTGAATAGGGTAATTTAACATTGGTTGAGCCAAGAAATATGAATTTTGTGATAATTGAAAATGTTTAAACATCGAGACTTGGCTCAAAGAGTGTTAAATTACTCAAATCAAACTCAAATATAAGTATAATTTTTTTGACAAGGTTGGGCGCCAATGAGACAATGGCCATTGACTTGGGAGTGTTGGGCGTCACTTTTGGACTGTCGGGTGCTACCATGTTTTTGTGGTTTGCGTCATCTTGGAAAAAAAATGATATTTTTGTTTCTTTAATCGTTTGATCGAGCTAGAATCTTGACTGCATATTCTAGACACATGAATTGTTGTTTTGACTTGTGGGATCTTTGATTAGAGATCTTTAGTTAGAAGAGTTAGTTTCTTATGTTTGTCCTATTTTAGGTTGTTCTTTTTAGAGAAGCACTTTTTATTTGTGATTTTGGTTTGACTTGGAATGAATGAAGGTATATGATTGTTTATAGAATTGTTGATGGATTAAATGATAAATTTACATGTTTCTAATGATGTATGAAAGTATGATGATGATGGGCTTGTTAATGGTTATAATCATGTATGAAAGTATATGGTGATTGTAATTGATCACGAACATGATGTTTGGTATTTGGAATTTGATGTGGAATCATGTTTGTGGATGAAAGTTTGAGTTTGGTGTAATTTCAGGAATCTTATAGGGGATTTTAGGTGACATTCCTTTAGTGTATGCATTGATGTAAACAATCAGTAATAGAGGTTTATCCTGATACTCTAATATCCATTTAAGACTTACGTAGAGTAGAATGAGTTATGTGGTGAGAGGGACAAGAGGTTTTTCCATTAAGAATGACACTAGGGTTCTTATGACTGTTAAATGGACTAACCTTGTGTATATCGGCTCAGGTAGAGCAACTCAAGTCGAGCAGTGAGTATTCTTTTATTATCGCGTGCAAAAACCACTAAAAATCATACATCAATGCCTAGATTCGCCGGATAAGTAAGTTTAGAAGAGTTTTTGATTATATAGTTTATATATGTATGATTAGTTAGAGTGCATTGTAATGTGAGACAACATATTTCTTTTAATAGGATATTCATTTTCAAAATTAGTTTACCTTCTTTTTGTTTGTTGTTTGTATGTGTTGTGTTCTTCTCTTGCAATAATTACCTTATTGGTATCGATGTGAGCAGATGGAAATATAGGTGTAGAGACACCTCTTTAACTGTCTGGGTGGTTAAACGAACATCATGTTAGATATAACTTGTAATAGAATATAATATAATAACCTGAAAATATATATGAGTGATATTATTATAATTTTATCTTGTAAAACTGATATATGATATATATTGGATTATTTGCTTTCTAAATATTCATAATAAAATGTTTTATTTTAATAACATAATGTTATTAAAATGAAACGTTATATCTTTATTCTATTTTTTATTTTTTTAATGCATGTATGTAAATTTATCTAAATGTACCTATAATATTAAATTGTTTCACCTCATACTCTAATTTGAATATATTTTATATGAAAAGAAAAGCTATAGGAGAGGGAATAACAGAAAATGATGCAAGAATAACACAGACCTTCTTACATGCATATGCTAAAACACACCTCCCTTTCAATTATGCACCCCATTTACCAGTGATCCAAAGACCTCTTATTTTTAACTATATTAATATTTAATAAATAAAATATATTCTATTTATAAAATATATTATGATTACAAATTAAAAAAATTATTTATAAACCATATTAATAATTTAGAAGTTGAGGTATTAATATTTACCTCAATTTAATATGGTCATTTTAGATAGAAAATTTTCTAAAGTTTTAATAAATTTTCAAATATTTGAAATTCAATTAATCTCATATAAAAGTTTTCATTTTTCAAAAGTTTTATTTTGAATTAAATAATTTAAATTAATTGAATTATATTTTTTAATAATGTATATTAATTACTGTTAAATGCAAATGGTATTCAATTATTAAAGGATTTTTATTAATTAAAATATTAATATTAACGACTTTTATGATTGATGTTAAATTTTTGTAGAAAAAATAAATTCACAATATTATTTGTATTTATTTATCCCAACCTTGGTTGAAAAATAACTTTGGCCTACAAGAATAATAAAATAACTCCATGATATTGATTAAAAAAATAAATACCATTGACTTTAGCCTGAAAAAAAAATTATGGCACTTAAATGTAGGCAAACTAACAATGTCTTTATTTAAATAAAGTTAACAACGTCTAGACCATTAAAAAATATGAAAATAAAATACATATATCTGAGAATATAAAAAATACAAATTCTTAACTTTTATATTTGAGTTGAGATTCTCTCATTTTAATTTTAACTAATGGAGTTGATCTTATAGAATTCTAGTATTTTAGTTACTTAAATTTCTTAAAAATATATTTTTTCACAAAATATTTCAAATTTTAGATAAAAATAATTACTTTGTTAAAAATTTCTATTCAAATATACTGTTAACATAAAAAATGATCATTAAATTTAGGTTATTAAAATAATAATTATAATTTTTGATAAATTAAAAATATTAATTTATATATAAAATTATTTTTACATAATATTGAAATCAACCTAAAATTTTCGATCTGGGTCAAACCACCAACTTGACACACATTAGCAGCGTAATTTCTTGAATGAAAAGAAATATGGGTATTTTAGGAAAATAAAAAAGAAGTTGGAAGCGAGGTGTACAAGTAAAATGCAGAGGCGTATTTAGTAATTATGGACCTTAGACAGTTGCGGTCCGGGTTCATCAAATATGGGCCTCACCTAAACCTGACCCTGCAACCCAATCTTTTAAATTCCAAAACCTCTTCTTTTAGGGTTCCATCTTTGGTTCGTTCACCGTCGCCACTGCACCCACTCCGTCGCGTCTACCAGCGCTAAGCAATGGTGTGTTGCATTTCGCACTTTCTTCATTCATCATCATTTTCATTCAACTTCTTTTTTTTTTTTTACTTAATTTGATTTGACCTTACAGGCTCCGAAAAAAGGTGTGAAAGCTGCAGTAGCAGCACCGAAGAAGAAGCTAGGGACTATTAAGGTTTGTTTTAAGGTTTTGGGGGGAATGGATGAGTGAGTGGGGTGATATAAACGCCATTTTGGTTTATTTTGCTTTGTTGATTGGTGTAGGAGAAAGTTACGAACCCGTTGTTCGAGAAGCGTCCGAAGCAGTTCGGGATCGGAGGGGCGTTGCCTCCGAAGCGGGACCTGACTAGGTTCGTGAAATGGCCGAAGACCGTTCAAATCCAACGCAAGAAACGCATCCTCAAGCAGAGGCTAAAGGTCCCTCCCGCACTCAATCAGTTCACCAAAACCCTCGACAAGAATCTCGGTATAATAAACTTCTACATAAACACTTGTACTAATATAAAATGTTAAATGAATTGAATTGAGTTTTTTCTTTTTTCGGATTGGAGTTTGACTAAAACCATAGGGCATCCATGGGGGAAATGCTATGTTCTTTTTTTTGGGGATTAGAAGCTGTATGCTTGGACCTTGTCTGTAATCTCTAAAGAATTTTTGTTTTGTTAAAAACAAGTTAAATTTATGAAGATAGTAATTTGTGCCCAATTTGTTGTTTCTAATGGAAATTAATTATGGCAAAGTCACTTCTAAGCATACTCAACCGAATATCGACTAAAACTGATTTTTGACAAATTTAGGGGACTGGGCAAAAGATTTCATCCAAAAGTTAAACACGGTTTTAATATTAACTATCTGGTTTTGTGGAAACAGCAACCAACCTATTCAAGATGCTGCTGAAGTACAGGCCTGAAGACAAAGCAGAGAAGAAGGAGCGTTTGTTGAAGAGGGCTCAGGCTGAGGCTGATGGGAAAAGTGTTGAAGCTAAGAAGCCTATTGTTGTCAAATATGGTCTCAATCATGTTACTTACCTTATTGAGCAGGTCTTTTTTCATATCTATTTGCTGTTTTTTTCGCTTTCGTTGTTATAATTCTAGTTTCAAGGTTTTGAATTGCCAATGTTGGAACTACAATACAATCCTCAACGTTGTGGGAAATTGCCAATGTTTGACCAAAGTTTTGGTTGTGGAGAACTGCCAAAGATAATGTTGTAGATCATTTTATTTAAAAGTAGTTTAAAAAATGCACTTTGTGTTTTGTTTTGGTAGAGTCTGATTATTTGAAATACTAATTGTTGACTCTTGGCCTTTGTTGAATAATAATAGCGACAATTTGGCTTTAAGTGGGGAATCCAGTGCTTTAGAGGTTCGGATGTCATTGTTGCTGTAGTTGTGAAGTTTCCTATTTTTGGATACTTGATATAGAATAAGTTGAATTTAATTGAATGGAACGCAGTTTTCGTTCCATTGCTTAGATATTTGTTTGATGGAACGGAGAACGGAGTGGTTATTGGAGGGAATACTACATTTTGTTTTCTTCCCATTCGTTTCAATTTCATCTTGTTTTTAGACAATTCAAACAACCGAATCCAAAATCATAATGTTGTGTTATTGTTGTTAATTGATGCTTCAAAATTTTCTTTTTGTAGGCAAATAATGGAACATGCATAAAAATTTTGAAGTGATGTTGGAGTAACAGTTTTTTTTTTTTTTTTTTTTTCAGAATAAAGCGCAACTTGTTGTGATTGCTCATGATGTGGACCCAATCGAGCTTGTGGTCTGGCTTCCGGCACTCTGCAGGAAGATGGAAATTCCATACTGCATTGTCAAGGGCAAAGCACGCTTGGGAACGGTAATTATATTTATTGAACAAAGACAATGTTTTCAAAAATTGAACGCCGGTGGTGTTTGTTTTTGTTGGAACATTGCCGCTGATGCATTCAGAAAGTTCATGTGTATGAATGAATCTGTGTTTTGTTACTTATTCAGCTGATTAATGTTCTCTTTTGACAGGTTGTCCACAAGAAAACGGCTTCAGTTTTGTGCTTGACAACTGTCAAGAATGAAGATAAATTGGAGTTCAGTAGAATACTAGAAGCTATTAAGGTGATCTAATTTTAAATTTCAGTTGTCTATAGTTTATTTATTACTCATTTAATCGATGATGTTGACTGGATTTACTTGGTTTCTGGTCTTTGCTTCTTGTTTCAGGCTAACTTCAATGACAAGTATGATGAGTACAGAAAGAAGTGGGGTGGTGGAATCATGGGTTCCAAATCCCAAGCCAAGACCAGGGCCAAGGAGAAGCTCATTGCCAAAGAAGCGGCCCAAAGAATGTCCTAGATTCAGTTGTTTTATATTTTTGAGGTCATTTTTCTATATTTTATTTAATGGGAGCCTATACAAATTAATGTGAGGTTTAATTTCATTTTGGTAGCTCGTATTCCATTAAGACCCGATTTTGATCTCTGATATTTGATTATCTCTAGTTATTGTAGACTTAATGAAATGTATTTCTTTTTTCTGTTCGGGAATACTATTACCATAGTTAAGATTTTTGCGGCAATTTTGTGGTTCTAAATAGATTAATTGTTAAATAATGGCTATGATTTAATAGTGTTTTTAAAACAAAATATCTCGAGATAAAAAATTACACAAGATAATTCATCTTTGTGACGGAATATTTTTCTAAGAAAAACATTTTTGTTTAAATAAATAACTTGGGAATTCAGCTTCTGATTATTTTATAAACTTCTAATTCAAATGGACAGTAATTATTTTCCGAGACATGTGATTACTTGTTTAAGAAGTTTAAATGTCTATAGAATCGGATGTGCATGAGAAGTTTTTAGATTTTCTTAAGATGTCTTTTTTTGTTAAGCCAGTGCATAGATTTAATATTATGAGAACGTTTTCATAATGTTATATGTAAAATTATGATCCAGATATGGTTTTAGACGAATATTTGAAATTAGAAATAGAACATCCTGATATGTTTTGGGTACATGTTGCTTAGGCATTGGATCATGTCCCTTTTTCTTGGCTTTGATGCAACAACCTAAATGATGTCACTTCATATCTTGTTTTCTCCCACTGTTGTTTTCCTCGTCGAGCAACAAAAAATCACATGATCCTTTTTCATTTGCTGGTGTATTTTAAGATAAAAACAAAATCGTATTATTCCAATCTGTGTCGGTGCTTCTCATTTCTCTCTTCACAGGAGCTTTTTCACTCTATTTTACCTGCAACTTTTTAACTCTAAAATCACCTTTTTATCCTTAAAACATTTGATATCATTTTGGTCTCACTTGTCCCTGTAGGGATTAAAAAAATGCATAAATATCATGCTATTGAGTGAATTTTTGTTTATAGTTTAGAAATAAAATTACCGAAGTTGAGATTTCTCAATGATTAAATATATCTGGTTCTTATTCTTTAAATATTACTTGTGAGGTAATTTAACTCATGTAGATGCTTAACTACACGTTCACCATCTTAAATGACTTTCATCTGGTTTGGTACGTTCATCTTATATTCTCTCTCCCATCTTCCAAATCTAAGATTAAGAGATGTTAGTACTCATAAATATTTTCTCATTCTTTACTCACGAAGTGAAAGATGTTGTATTTCATAACTTAACACACCCATTTAATCTTACACATTTATCATTTGTTTTCTTTTCTTTAAAAAAAAAAAAATGTAGATTTTAACATGGATACATTTAAATTGTTATTTTCATAATCATAGGTAACTTCTTATATATGTGTATATTAAGTAACAAATTTATTAAATATTTACGTATATGATATATAATAATTATGAAGTTGATATTTTTTTAGATAAAGGAAACATGTCATGGGTTAGTATATGAATTAAAAAAAATTACAAATAAAATAGAAATATTATATGTAATAACATGGTTCTTAAAAATGATAATAAGTTATATTTTTAATATTATAATGCCATTGTAATTTTTTATGAAAACTGGTTTTATAAGGGTGTTGCAATTTAAAAATAAAGTAAAAATATATGATTGTCTTTGGAATTTTGAATTTTTAAATGGTAATTTTTATTTTGAAATGGTATTTTTTATCCATGTTTACAATATGTGTTTATCCTATCTTTTGGTTTGAATGGGAAAATATTGTCACTATTATTTAATTTTTAAACTGAATTTCTAAATTTTTGAATTGGAATACAACTTTGAATTTACATTTAAATTAGAAAATTCAAAGATAGAAGTGGTAAGATGGGCTCTAGGTTATACCTTTTCTTCTTTTTCTTTTCCTTTCTTTGGTAGTTTTATTGTATAAGAATTACTTGGTATTTAGGGATAACTAAATTGATTAGAGAAAAATACATTATTATTATTATTGGAACATTGAAGGTTATTTTTTATACGCACGTTTTGACTGTTTTGCAGTCTTTTTTTTTTCTCAATTAAGTGATATATATTCACTTTGATGTGGAAAATGTGTTGATAGGTAATGGAGTTTAAAACTTGTTAAAAGAGTTAGAATTAGTCATTTAATGGACTCAGGCTTGAATTAAATTGTGTTATGAGACATTGTTATGGTTAATTTGAGCAATATTAGCTATTCCATGAAATATATTATTGTTGTGTTAATTTTTTTATGTCTTTTGCATCTTTTTTTTTAACATTTATTTGAATATTAATGAATTAAAATTGATTATATATTTGTATGTATTGATTCTTTTATGATGCAAAATAAATTGAAAGTTGTATGATATATAAGATGTGAAAATGCATGTAAATATTTTATGTGATAAATTTGATTTATGAATTGATATATAATATGTTTGATTTAATCATTTAAATCACAAACGATATGTTGATTCAGCAAAAACACTTGTAATCACATGAATCATCCTACTTCAATATGTATTAATCTTAATTTACTTTGTTATTTTCAATTCAATAGTTGAGTTGATATACGACATAAAACCAAATTACATTAGATTCTCATTTTTTTAACTAATGTATATTATGGCCTAGAATATTTAAAGACAAATTAAAGATTAGAGTCTATTATAGGTGTTAATTAAATTTTGTTAGCTTTTGTAATCTTTGAATGGTCTACATTGAAATAAGTAGTAATGTGAAAGCAAGAAACCTATATAATATTTCATTCCAAGCAGAAAAAGTGCTGCATAAATATTACACATTAGTGTGACAAGTCCTAATCTTCAATCACCAAGACAAAGTTTACTATGTGTTGATTATTAAGTAGCTTACATTATACCCTAATGAAGGGCAAAATAATGAATAGCCTATAGAAGCATAACAGTGCCTTTGGCTTAATAATAACTTGCATCATTATCACAAAAATGAGTTAAACAAGGAAATTGATAAATATTATGTAATAATGCTACAAAATGCAGTTGTTGTTCACTGCTTCCAACACTGAGGGCAGGCATGCTTTGGATCCCTTGTAGCAGCAGAGAATAATTTATAAGAAAGTGGAAATGGAAAAGCCATATATGGTTCTTGTGGTTGTCTTGTCCTATTCTGTATTCCTAAAGCTTTCACTGGTGAGCCATAATTTCTTCTGGACAATCAAAATCACTTCATTGGCATCTTGGTCAGAGTCAGAACCTGCATCTGCAGTTGCAACTTCTTCCCAGTGCAATGCTGTTAGGTACTTCTTCACAAAATCAATCACAACTTGCTTGTCCCTTATGAAGATGAAACCAGTAGGCCTCAATAGACGATCCATCTCTATCAGTAGATCCACTGGACTGCACCCTTTCTTATCAATGTCAGAAAACACATTCCATGCATGGAGTAAATCATATGTCCTGGGGTATGTTGAATATGCTTCACACCTGTTACAACATATCCTTCACTCTTCAGTATATCACTTTTTGTAAATCACATCCATACTCAGATTTTGTTTTTGAACACTACAAGGAGGAGCTACTAGTAAAAGGATATGGTTCCTCAGAATTGAAAGAAGTGCACTTCAGAGAAAAAAATCCAGTTGCATTTTCAAACTTTGAAGACTAAATTTTAAGAGATTAAAACAGATATAACAAATTATAAAATTAATTACAACTTCAATTGTTGATTTTCTAATGGTTAAATATGTTTGAAGTCTCTAAACTTAGACACAAAATAGGTATTCATCCATGTCGCAAACTTTGATATATTCTGGTCTCCTAACTTTAAAAATAAATGAATACAGTCATTTTAACTCAACGGTGCTAAATTGTTTTTTACGTGTTAAACTCAAGACTTACATTTAAGTTGGATTGTGTCAAATAGTATAAACAACTCAAACGCCATCCTGAAACACTATTTGACACGTCAAAAAATTTAAAATAGTTGTGTTGAAGTTTGGAACAAGGACAAATTTTAATTTCGCATCAAAGTTTACGGACTAAAAACATATTTAACCATTTTCTAATTAATGGTAACTAGTGCCCTTTATAATCTAAACCTCAATTCCTCACTTTTGAGTAGAAAAATCTTTAACTGAATCAAGGACACAACAGTTTAAAGCAATGAAGTAACAAATATCAGTGGCTTAATTAGTCAAATAAAAAAGTTCTGTTCCAATCAGCTAAGTCAAATAAGTTTAGATGGGTCTCAGATATCCTAAAATGAGATTTAAAAGGTGGCGTGAGTCATTGAAAGATATCAAAGATGCAATAATAAATTTATGCTTCAGAAGAACCAGTTGTAATACCAGTCATGGATAGATCCTATCAGGCCTCTGTCATATATAAGCTTTAGCGTGTTTGGTCCATCACGTGGTACAACATTCATAACCCAAACATCCTTGCTTCTGAGAGCAGCTGCAAATGAACCCATGTTTGCATTCATGTCCATCACATTCCTCACCATCTTTGGTGTCATTTTAGGACCCACCAGATTCCAGTAATTCTCAACTCTTCCTTGCCATAGTTCCTGTACCACAAGAAAAAGTTAAGCCTATAGCACATTTATCTAATTGTATCTTGTTAGTTCAAAAGTTTATATGCTACTAAATTATAATGAGCCAGAGAATAAATTGCAAATTCCAATTACCGTATCCTTTTCAAACATTTCATTTGAATAGCCAAAGTCAGCTAATCTAGGAGGAGGAGTGGTCAGTCTCATAGGCCATGGAACTAATCCACTACCCCCGGCTTTGTTGTCACCTGATAAAATCAACAAAAAATTTCATCAGGTGAAGTCCTTCTACCACATCTCTAGTAAAATGGTTAAACCTCAATAAAATTTGTTATCATAATTTATCATAGATAAACCAAAAGAAACAAAGCAACAATATATTTCTAGTAAAATAAAAAATAACTATAATATGTATACAGGGCATAGAAATAAAGTGAAAAAAACATCATATTTCCTAAATTGAAGATAAGAAGGTACCCACGGTCAGAGTAAGGTGTGATGCAAGCTTCCATATTTACTCCCCAAACTGCATCTGGGTCGTCATCAGACTGGCAAAGAGGAGGCCGAGTGCCGGGTTCTCTCTCCATATAACATTCATTTGTAAGAGGTTTTTGCCAGATGACAGTCTGGTCCCGTTTTGCAGCAATTCTCCAACACATACGTCCCACAAGGGCACTCATTTCCCTCCATATCCTTCTATCCTCTTCATCCTGAGCATATGCTTCTGGAGATGAGTATGCAAAGTAACCTCCTGGCCTAAGCAACCGGTCTAGCTCAAGGAGTAGTATTCCATCCCTCTGAAGCCAGTCGATCCGGCACCGAGAACAATGTGCAAGTTCAAAAGATCTGCTAGGGTAAGGGAGTCTCTTGGTTCCCAAGACACCAAGATATGCAGGAATTCCTCTCTCTAGAGCAAATTGAATTTGATTTTGATGCACATCATTGGGTGCCAAGGACATTGCAATGATATCCGATGAAAGAAGATAAGCTCCAAAACTCGCAACACCACATCCAACATCAAGAACTGTCCGCAGTCTTCCTTCATTATTAAGAATATTTTGTGAAAAATTGAGCATCTGTCAATACAAACTCACAGTGAGATCCGTAAAGTGAATTTTAATAATAAAAATGCACCAAACAATAAACACTGTCGAACATGGTACTGGAAAGCTCGTTAGCTTATAGATCACATTTCTGTTAATCAAATGAAGGCAAACGGCATAACATGCATAAAGTCCAATGATGCTACAATTGTAGAAAATAATACATATACCAGTAAGCCTTACTTTTGCAATTGATGCAATGTACTTGTCAGCTCCATGGTGAAAATGTGTCCCTCCTCCAGGAAACACTATCTTTTCACCTTTTACAATCATCCAGTTCTGGTCAGACTTCTCATGTGCAAGGTGAGTGTGTGGTATGTTTGCTTTCCATACCTCATCTCTGCTCTGTGGCCACTTTATAGGGATCTGCAACACCAAAGGAACAAGAATTGTTTGGCATTGACAAACACAATACAAATGTATCGACAAGGAAATGTTGAAATTGCAAATCACGTCTACTCTCAGCGTACTCTTTACCTTGTATCCTGCCGGAGGAGGAATCAAACAATTGAATCTCCTCTCTGGAGGAGGACAGTGTCTCTCGTAATGTTCCATCAAAGAAAGATCCAGCTTCAATCTCAATTGATAGATAAGGTGTCTGTCTAAGCAGGGAATCAACTCCGAATGACTATCATCACAAACCTTCAAAAAAAAAAGAAATGTTATGAATTCCACTATCTTGTTGATATGACATGAACCACCTTCAAGTAGATGGGGGTTAAAAATATACCGACTTAGATAACCTTTACAATACAGGTGGTGAATGTATCTCATCAGAGACCAAGAAATAGAACCTGAATATGGTGAGGAAAATAATGAAAATTTTAATTATCATGCTTAGTTTTACCTCTTCCACTATTGTGAGGCTGTGCTCTCTTGATTATATTATGAAACTACAAATTTTATTTTAATTATGCAATCAAGACCTTAGTTGCTTGAGTTTGCTATTACTTTTGTTCAAGTTTTGTCATATCAATGGACCTGCATTGTTTATTGGTAACTAGATAAAATGTGTAGTTACATATTCACTTACGAATTATTAATACTGTTTTGTAAACCGTAAGCAACCGAATTAAAATAACTAGTATATAGAACCAAAATAACTCTTCATGATATATAATAGCAGAGTCATAAAGTGCAAGCTGAGAACCAAAAAGGAGTGTCCATGAAACAATAGACTGAAATCTGACTTGAGTATAAGCTTGCACAAACACTTACAGGGAAACTCTTCGGTACAATATCATCCTCAGCATCTCCCTGCCCAATCCTTGGTGAAGAATCCTCTTGCTTGCTATCAGAAGCATCATCTGTACCCAAATATGATGCCCCGAGTCTTTTCAATGACTTGCTGCCATATTCAAGTGCAGATGAACTAACATTCTGAGAACCAAAGATGGATCCTTGGTACACATACAGAAATCCGATAAAGATTGCCACGCCACAAGCATAAGCAATTACACGCTTCTTTTGCGATCCATCAGATCTTCCCCTCGACATTTATGACAGTAATGCAAATCCAAATAGATTTTTCACAGCTAAATTATGGACTGAAACTGATCACAGCACAGATCTTGTTTCACCAGACATGAGGCACCAAATTTACCACCCAAAACAACACTTAAACTAGCAACCCCCAACAGTCCAAACCAGCTTCCTAACAAAGTTTGTCAGAAATTGGCCCACTGAAAACTGATTCAAAGATTAACCTGCAAAAATGGAAGGGGATTGCAGTCAGCAAATAAATGCAGTTTCACTACTAATTTGTCTTCTTAAATCATAGAGCTAAAATAATTAAAACAAGAACAGGTCCAAATACAAAAACCAATTTAAAACTTTTTTGCTTTTCTAGTATGATGTGAGTTTGATGAGATGTAAGCACGTAAGTAGAAAGAAATAGAAGATGATGATAGCAATAATTGGTAACATGATCAAATGTTACCAATTATACCCTGTCAACTAAAGTAATCCTACTAAATGGCCAAGGATAATTAACATCAATAGGAATCAAAGATTTATGGTCTTAGCTAACAGAAGTTCTAACATGCAATAAATGAGTGTAAGTGAAGATATTCTAATTAATTCCACCAGAAAGGTGAAACCCGTTCCATAACATTCACTCCTAGTTTTCCTCAAACTGTGTGCGCTAACAAAAAAATAATAAAAGATTAAAAGAAATGAGATGAAAGAAAGCGATAATGACCTCAAATCCATTGATACCTAACCAATGAAAATGATGGATCCATAAAGATCCCACGACTCTGATGACTGAATGCATCATGAATAATGAAAACCCGATTATGAAACAACATTCGATCTAAATCAAATATCAGTCCAAGAATTCAATGGAACTCCCAGATCTAGCACAATGGGAAACAACATCAACATCAAAAAGGGTAGAACTAGTTGATAACTCAACCACCATTCAATACAAAAACAACAACAACGACGACAACAACAACAAATTAAAAAAAAAAAAAAAAAAAAAAAACCAAAACAAAAAAAAAAAAAAAAAAAAAAAAAAAAAACAAAAAAAAA
>Ga0099822_1007022_pt1 | contig 14617 bp, 9 predicted proteins | sample CowpeawhiteBW_FD_76839 | JGI IMG/M metagenome (GOLD analysis project Ga0099822, IMG submission 76839) | Root nodule microbial communities of legume samples collected from California USA - Cow pea white BW | ecosystem: Host-associated > Plants > Roots > Nodule | place: USA: California | collected...
AACAAATATAAAATAGAAAAAAAAAAAACCTGTTGGGGTTCTCACCAAAAAAACCTACAATCTGAGGTCATCATCTTAAGTTCCTTCTTCTTCTTTTTTTTTTTTTTTTTTACTCTTCATTAGTGTTTGTAATCTGTGTAGTATTTCATATGTGTAAAACAAATTTGCAGAAACACTGGCCCTGATGATGTTTACATCAAAGTTCACTACTGTGGAATCTGCCACTCTGATCTCCACCAGATTAAAAACGATCTCGGCATGTCCAATTATCCCATGGTCCCCGGGTACACGCACTCATTAACTTTATCACTAATCATGCTTGTTATTTGTGTTTTTCTGGTTGTTTATCAGTGATGAATTTTGTTCCAGACACGAAGTGGTTGGTGAGGTACTGGAGGTGGGGTCAAACGTTAGCAGGTTCAGAGTTGGTGAAGTGGTTGGAGTTGGACTCCTCGTAGGTTGCTGCAAAAACTGCGGGCCATGCCAGTCGGACATTGAGCAGTACTGCAGCAAGAAAATCTGGTCTTACAATGATGTTTATGTCGATGGAAAACCCACTCAGGGTGGCTTTGCAGAAACCATGATCGTCGAGCAAAAGTAATTTATTTATTAACTACTGTTTCAATTTTAACTTAGTTCGATCTGCAATCTCCATTTAAAAATTTGATTATGCATTTTTGGGTGTTAGGTTTGTGGTGAAAATCCCAGAGGGTTTGGCGCCGGAGCAAGCTGCGCCATTGTTGTGTGCTGGTGTGACTGTGTACAGTCCACTGTCACATTTTGGGTTGAAAGAGAAAGGGTTGAGGGGTGGAATATTGGGGCTTGGAGGGGTGGGACACATGGGGGTGAAGATAGCAAAGGCATTTGGCCACCATGTGACTGTGATAAGTTCTTCCGACAAGAAGAAACAGGAGGCACTTGAACATCTTGGAGCTGATCAATATCTTGTTAGCTCTGATGCCACTGCTATGCAGGAAGCTGCTGATTCACTCGACTACATCATTGACACTGTGCCTGTTGGTCACCCTCTTGAGCCTTATCTCTCTTTGCTCAAACTTGATGGCAAGTTGATCTTGATGGGGGTCATCAACACGCCTCTGCAATTTGTTAGCCCCATGGTCATGCTAGGTAATCATGTTGCTTTTGGGATCACTTTTCTGTAACTCATTATTATCACGTTTTCTTGATCTTGCAATGTTAATGATGTGTGTTGGTGTGGTGCAGGGAGGAAATCAATAACTGGAAGTTTCATTGGGAGCATGAAGGAGACAGAGGAGATGTTGGAGTTCTGGAAAGAGAAGGAACTGAGCTCTATGATTGAAGTGGTGAACATGGATTACATTAACAAGGCTTTTGAAAGGTTGGAGAAGAACGATGTGAGATACAGGTTTGTTGTGGATGTGAAAGGGAGCAAACTTGAAGAGTAAAAAGCATGCTGCGCTCAGCATCTTCAATCATGGAGGAGAGTGTGGACGGTTAAAGTTGTGTTTGTTTATTACCAAGAGTGCTCTGTTTTCTCTGTTTTTCTCTGTTTTAGCTTCACGCCTTTCATTCAATATTTTACATGAAAGCAAAAGATTCTACACCACTGCGACTCCTTGGGTTTTGTCGTGTTAAATATTGATTTGTGGGTCAATGAAAAAAAAAAGGAGAGAGAAAAAAAAAAGTGGATGAGTGGGTTACCAAATCTGAGTTGCTTGACCTTTACCTAATATTTGACAAAGAGACATCATCTTCTCTGAGTCACATACGAATCCAAAATATCATCTTAAGATTCTTTCTAATCTTCTTTTGATTCTCTTGTTCTGCCCTCTCATGTGATGTGGCCCTCAATTTATGTAGTTAATGAAGGAAAAAAATCTATACATATTATTACAAGTATTTTTGTGATGGTTTCAGATGAAGTTTCTTTTTGACCATGTAGGGATATCATAGAAGTAAATTTCTTAATATAACCAGAAAATAATGTTTCATAAATAAACTATTAAACTATGTTTTGATTTCGTCGAGTTCTAAATCTAACTATGTTTTTTATTTCGTTGAGTTCTAAATCTACCATATATTTATTTATGTCATCGTAAAGTAATATTTAATTAACAAAAATTATAAGCAATACGAGAGATACATATACAAAATAAATATATATAATATTTAAAAAATCAAATATGTCTATTTAAATAGAAATTAAACTATAAGTTAAATAAAATAAAGAAAGGAAAATTATATTTTAGTGAATACCTTATTAAAATAAAATTTTATTAGCTATATGATAATATTTAATGTCATTTGACTTTGTACCATAGGTATTTCCGACTTAGTAGTTGATGATTTTTCACACATTAATGATCGATGGCACATGTTTAAAATGGTTTATATATTGTGTATCTTTCTTTTTTTACACATTTTAAATAAGTTATGTAATTATTCATCATTTATTTGATTTTTTATAAGTATCTTATGTTTTAATTTTATACATTATAAACAAATCTCACCATTGCACTTACTTTTTATTCTATAAATGCATATATTTTATATATGACTAAGTGGATAACATGTCCTTAGTATCTACATCTTTATATAAAAGTGATTTATTTTCAATAAATAATTATGTTTTAAATTAAAATAATTATATTACTAATTTTATCTTTTTAAGTAACATTTTTTTTATTTGATTGTTTTTATAAATTTGAATATTTCTAAAATTAAAATAATGACTTATCACAAAATATTATCTATAAAATAATTAAATTTTATAATAAAATTGTAAAAAAAATATTTATTTTTATAATCATAATTTTTTTATTATCATAAAAGAAGTGAATAAACATAATTATTAGTATATGTAAAAAAGTTAAATACAATAACAGTTTTTTATTTTTTTTCTAGAAAATCTTAATAAAAGAAATGTAAGTTATACAAATAATAGTGTGTTTGAATTTGAATTCTACCTAATAGTTGTCCATATTATATTTTTCCAATGATTATCAACAACATTCCCATTATAAACTTTACCTTCTTTGGTTACCAAAATCACCAATAGATGTGGAATAAAAAGGTGGATTTGTTTAATAAACAAATAAAAAATAGAAAATTGAAAGTGTATGTTTGAGAAGGTGAAAATAAAATGAGAGGAAAAAAAAATCGTGAAAATGAGAATATGAGATTTGATCAAAATACAAATGTGAAAGAGATCAAAATATAATTAGCGGAATTAGCATGGAAATTGTTTGCATTATATTCATTGTTTCTGCATCACAATATTATATATATATATATATATATATATATATTGATTAAACAGTAAATAAAAGATAACAATATCATTACTAAAAAATAATATTTTATTTTAAACTTAAAGAATGATAAAAAGAAAAAAGAATTAACAATTAAATTTTAACCCCTTTATCTTTCAAATACGAAGTAAAGTGACACATTTTAAATAGTTTTAAAATTTAAAAAAAATGTGAAAAGTCACCTCAAATTAAAAAACAATTATCAAAATATCATTACTATCTTGAAAAAATGGTCTTTGAAAAGTGAACCGCAACCAATCGAACAATTTTTCTTTACTCTAACGTTGTTTCCTCGATAAACGTACACAAATGTGAAGAAATTTTTGTTTTATAAAATATTAAGTACGTCTTGAAAACACCATTTTGTTTTCCTCTTTTCTCTTAAAAGTATTAAATTATAGGATAATATTAAGGTATTGGTTAACTAATAATAAATGTACATCGATATAAATGTAGTGATTAAAATAATATAAATGTATATAATAAATTTTATAAAAATAAAAATATTTTTTTAAATTTTTAGATAATAATTTACTGTTACAAAATAAGAATTTTAAAATTTTTAAGATCTCTATTTTAAAAAGGAAAAAAAATCAATTAAAGTTTTAAATAGACACTTTAATTGTTCTTTTTTTTAACATTTTTAGATGTTTAACATTAATTTTTTTGTTGGTTCTTTTGTTAATTTATACTTTCTTATGTTATTTTTTTAAAATTTTAGGTGTTTAACACTATTTTTTTGTTGATTTTTCTATTAATTTAATTTTTTTTTTATATTTAATTATATTTAATTTTTAGCAACATTAGTGATTTTATTATTTAATTAATTTTTAACTTTTATTTGTGAACATTAAATAAAATATTAAATACACATGTACAATATTTATGAGCATTTTTATCCTTTAAAAAAAATAAAGTTACATTAATGATTATTAGGTCAAATTCTATTTAATATCATATTTACCTATACATTTGTATATTAATTATTCTTAACCAGTATTTTTATGACACTGGTTAACAAGACCCTTATACATGTGGATGGTGACATCTAAAACAATTAAAGAAAGTTGGTGTAAGTATTTTCGAGATTTAATGTTGATTAAGTATAATATCAAATTACACTATATGAATGTAGTAATTTATTTATTTATTTATTTATTCTATTTATCTTAATAGAAATTTTGATTTGTCACTCATTATTATACATTTTTTTATTTCATAGACTTTGACATTTTATATAATATTTAAAAGTCATCAATAATCTATTATTACATAATAATTTATTAAAAGTAAAAAATAAAATAAAAGAATTATTATTTTATTTTCTTCAACCAAACAAGCTTTATTGTTATATATAACATGTTCACTTCATTTTTCTTTAACCAATCATCATAGCAGGTCCTTCTTTGTGACAGAGGGTCTTGACCCCAATTTGTTTTAGATCTATATAAATTAATATATAATTTAAGTTTTTTTATTTTAATATATTTGGTATTTAAAAATTTATGCATTTATATACAACTTTTGACACTTCTAACATATTTGTTGAAAATCCACTGCCAAATAAACTTTATTTTTATGATATTATTTTTTCACTTTTTTCATCTATTTTCATTTAATTTTTTATTCACCTTCTATTTTTTATTTAATCCAAGTTTTTTTTTTTCTTTCTAGCAGACAGACAATTCAAGAGGAATGAGATTTCTAAAAAGAAAGTTTTGACAAGATGTATTAACAAGATATGCAAACCTACTTCCAGTACACACTTTATTACAAGTTTAAGTCTACTAAAAGTTTCAAAATTAAAAATAAATAAATAAAAACTTAAAATCACTAAAATATGTTCTTCCTGTAAACTTTAGTCGATTATAACGAGTGTGGTAGAAAGATGTATTAAAAAATAGTATATTTTAGGATTTCAAATAATATAATTAGAAATAAATTAAAATATTCTAACTTCAAATAACAACTTCAATTTCATTTTAACATTATTTTTCCTATCCAAAATTAAATTTATATTATATTTATCATAAAGGGTAAAATTGTAATCATAGAATTTCATTTATTAAATATAAAAATTAATTAAATATTATTAATCACATTATACGCAAGACTTTTATAAATTTTTCATTCATATTCAGTTAAATTAGACAAATTTTTTTTTTAATCCAAACAACTTCATTTTTATCTACAAATCAATGTAAATCTACACCCTAATCCAAACACATCATATCCCTTCAAATCCTTCAAACTAAATTTTTATTTCAACTAAAAAATAAAAAATAGAAAACATTGAATTTGTAGACTTCATTCCAAAGGAGTCGTACATCACAATTACGATTTATATAAGATGTCGTTAATAAAAATTATGATTTTCTATCCCAAGTCGTTCAACTCACATACGACTTTGTTCCTTTAATAAAAAAATAAAATACTTATTCTATTAATGTTAATATCACACTGAAGTCGTATTTATTGTGTACGAAGATAAAATACTCTGCTCTATAAATTCAAACAAAATTGAGCAAAAAAAAAGTATTTTAGCCTTATATTTGTATTCTATTCTTATTTATAATAATTGTATTTGTATAACATGAAAGAGAAATAATTAATTTTAAGAAGCCTTGATTGGTCCATATTCAATTAAGTTGAGCTAGTTTCAAGTGTAGGTTAAACTGAGTGAGATGAGTCTATGTTCATCCAAGTTGAGATTAACCTACACACAATTGAGTTAAGGTAGATAGACCCATCTAGGTCTTGATTCAATTTAGATCAAATTAGTCCTAACTTGACAAAAACAAATCAAGTTGAGCTTAAATAAAACTAAATCATTTAGCCCGAGTTGAGTAGAGTTAGCTCAAGCTTCATCGAGTTAAGTCATTTTAGCTTAGTCTAATAAAATTGAGTCAACATGAATCTAAATTTAGTTGACTAAAATTCAAGTTAAGTTGAGTCAAGGTAAAATCATATTCAATTGAGTTAAACTAGGTGAATGTCAAAGCAAGTTTAGTCCAATTCAACTAAGTTAATCCAATTCAAATTAACTTTAAGTTAAGTCGAATCCAAGTGATGCAAAACTAATCAAATCATATTTAACTAAGTTATGTTAGAATATGTTGAGTCAAGACACCAAATCACGAACATGTTAAATTAAGTTGGGAGAATCCCACGTTACATTGGATTGAGTTTACCTAGACTAAGGTTAAACTAAATCTACCAAAATACATAATTACAAATATGAAAAATTTCATTCTTTCAATAAAATTTAAAATTATTTAATTTTAACTAATTTAATTACTCCAATAAAATTCTAAAATTTTAATTTCTATCAAAATTTCTTACCCAAGAAGACATGTTTTGGTTAAAAAACATTTCAAACTATCTATAAATAAATAAATAAATAAATTAACCTCTTAAAATGCTTTCTCCAAATAGTACCCCATAACCATGCTCAAGTATCTTTACCCGGATGACTCGTACAAATCCTACACAGGCGTAGACATTAGGTAACACATATTTTTCAAACATCACTATCCTACTGGTTTAAAAATTGAGTTGCGCATTAAAGTAATTTTATAAGTAGCCCGTACTCGCCATTGAACCACCAAACACCTCACTGTGAAGCAATATTGAGTCAGATAAAATACATAACGAGCACATATCATACATACAAAATGCCCCCTCCCCGGCTTTGATCAGCTCCTCGCTAACTCTTACTGGTACTTGCTCGAGTGGCTTCTAATGAAACTAAAAGTTAACAATGACTCCTTATGTGGCGAGCTAATGGGGAGACCTTTCATTTAAGTATCTAACCTCATCAAAGAATATATCAATAGAAATTGTTCTTTGTCGGGAGGAAAGCTACGGGATTGACAAAGAAAATTCATTACAATGAGTATATATTCATTTGAACAAATATTCTATCTAATAACTGTAAAAAATACACTGACTACCCTGACTTGCTACAGTCCAACTTTGATTGGTAGTAGTATTAGAAGGCCTAAAATGAGACATTGCTGGGCCAATGCATTCTTCAAACAAACAATCAAACATTCACCAAAGCCTTCTCATGTTATAGTTTTCCGAATACTCTATAACCTCAAGGACACGATAGGTCAAAAGTTCTAGCTGGAATGATCATATTTGTCGACTGAAGTACATGTTCATAAAGTATCTAGATGGATTGAAACCACTTAAAATCACTGCAAATAAGAAATTGGGTTCAGATGCAATATCAATCAATCATGAAATAACATAAATGATACCGCTCAATACTTACAAATAGGAGAAAGGACAATTACGATGCCAATGGGGTACAGAAAAAAGGTGGTCCTCTCCAAAAAAGGCAGAACTACAACCACAAATTATATCAAATAAATTCAACGGTATTAACAGTTTCCACAAACTCAACAAAAACTTATAGTTTCAGAGTTATACACACTCAATAAACAACTTTACCCAAAACATTTTAATGTACATTTATTCACTATGCTGACCATACATCCAACAGAGCCACATCATATGAAATTGTTCTCCATATCATACAAAAGGGGGACTTTAGAGTAAAAAACAAGTATTAAAACAGAATCACTGCAAATGAACATATTTATGAAGAGCTTAATTTGAGGATCCAGGCTCTATAGCCCTTAGACACTTTTCATGAAAAATACAGCCATACCCAAGGATATTACACTAAAAGAAGTATTATGAACTAATCTCAACGAGGTGAAATTCACTTACACAATCAATAACTTCGTATAAAATGTGAATTTCACGATCTAACTACTGAATTGTAGGTACTGCCTCCAGTCCTTTTTGTAACAATCTTACATGGAACGTTAGTCTTGATTATTTTCAGACTTAAACGTTTTCTCATCCCTATAAAATCAGTGGCTTTTTTTGGTCCCTATTAAATATTTGTTTGCTTTTGATCCCTTTAGATTTGAAAATCACTAATTTTTTCATCCCTAGAATTATAATACTAGTTAAAGGCTTATATGTTGAATAAAAGGTCAATCACCATTCTGTAATAACGCATAATAGTTTTGTGATATAATGTTTGTATATGACATCCAAAACAAACTCCTAAATAATCAATAAAATAAATATTATCTATCCGTCATAAATGAGTGTTAGGAACTAAAAAAGTTACAGGGATGAAAAACAATGAAAAATTTTATAGGGACCCAAATGAAGACTCACTAATTGTACAGGGATTAAAAACACATTTAGGCCTTATTTTTATAAGAGTCCCTCCAAGTTGTTTACCTCATTGATTTACATTTTTACAAAAACTCCCTTAAGTTGCCATACATCAACTAGGTATACAGATCGAGAAAAAGGAATTTCAGTGGTTTTAAGGGTAATTATGGAAAAATTACACAAATTGTTAAAAAATTTAATGCCATTAATTAAATTACCAATATTATTTAATTCTTGTGAAGCAGTTAAAAGGATCCTATATATATAGGATAAAAGATAGTGTATATTCTGAGATTTTTCATATTAAATCATATAAAAATTGAATGAAGATAACTAAATTATTCTTATTTTCATATCTTTTAAATGTATATAGTACATTAAATACGTTAATTTTGATGTGCATATAATTTATGCAACGCATACTTTTAATCTATTGGTGAGTTCTGGGATAAAATAATCTAGTAAAAGGTTGTTGAACTGCGTGTAAGAGTGTGTATGGATATGCTTTTAATCTATTCGTGAGCTATGGGATAAAATAATATAGTAAAAGGTTGTTGAACAGTGTAAGAGTGTGTGTGTGTGTGTGTATAAAAGTAAAATATTAATGAGTGAGAGAGAGAGAGGGTTACCATCATAACCTAGGAAATTTAGATAATGATAGTATGAAGCTCCCACCATGAACAGAAGATTTGACAGCAATACTGGAATGAAACCGTGAGCCACCAATAGAGGAGATACAAAATAATGGATCACTGTCAAGGGACCAGACATCAGTACCACTCTAATGCAAGATATTGTAGTTTCCTATATCATAACAGAGTTCACACTAACCAAGGAGTCAGAAATTACCATAGAGCAAAACAAACAATGGGAAGAAAGAGTTGCAGTGTACATCAAATGCATACATCCTTCCATGAGAAACCAAAACAAATATAATCAGCTATTGAAAAATAATTAACAAAATTATAAAGATAAGGGTGTTCTCAATTCAATTCTTTGCTTATCAATTGATCAGACATTTTAAAGAAACATGGCCAAATATTAGAAAATGTTCTCAAAATACTAGCAAACTAAGTAACACATGAAACAGGCACAATTACTTGAACTTACCATTCAACACGTTGTTCAACCACATAGCTATTTGGAGCCTCTTCTCGAAGATAAGAGTTAGTCAGGAACCTAGAGAATACACGGATAATATCCACCAGTGTTGGTACCAAGATCAAGTGATTAAAAAAAAAGGATGCAATAATTTGTACAGGAAGTACCCTTACCAACAAAAAGTTGCCAGAAATACACCTGTCAGTATAAAGTGGAAAAACAACACTGAGAAGATAACAAGAAGTGTATGGGCAGTACTATGGTCATACCTGAAAGAATATGGGAAAATACAATACCAAAAGTTAGTAGAGGCAGAGTGGGAACAAATATAAAGTAAAGTTACATAATGGATAATCCAATAACAATAGAGGTTTGGTTCATGATTCACGATTTAATAAGATTCACGTACCAAAGTCTAAATCAACTGAATGTTTTCATAAGGGAAGTTTTCAAAATATCCTCCTTCAGTTAAATAAATAAAATACAAGGATTTACTTTAGCTGCATTGCATATCCTTTCTGTTTTACAAAAGTATAGTGAATTTTAGCTACTGGTCCACAAGGAGCCACCACCATCAAATGTTCTAAAAAACTTACGCGGCACAATAAGCCAAAGTTGCAACTGCCAAAAGAAGACTGCAGATCACAACAAATGCAGGGTCATCACGTGCCCATTGATTCTTGGTTTCTAATATCAAACAATAAGAAGGAAATCATTAAACAATTTTTTGAAATCACCAAATGAAATTTCCTAATTTCATAAAACAGACATTAATTATACAATTAACTCTGAAGTCCTTTTTTCCTGAAACATTTGCATGATCGTGTATCACTAAAATAAGTTGATTTGCAAGCCTAATAATAAGCCAAAGTTCTTCATGACTCATCTTCAAAAGCAGCTCTCTGTGAAAGATTTAACTCTCGCATTCAAAGGTAATTTTACTTGAAAGAAACGTAAGCTGTGAAATTCTTAAATTCTATCCCATCATTGGTTGTGTCTGTCAGTTGTTATACGCATGTATAACGTTTACAAGAGATTCGTGAAAAGGGAATGGAATGATTAGGCCCAAATCAGTTAAAAACAATATTGCTCATAATCTCTTGTTTGAGAAGAATAATATTATGATCCCAAGTAAGTGAAATCAATTCACCAGTGAAGATAAAAGGAATTTCAGCATAAGATCAATGAATGATGTCATTGGCATCATTCATTAGTCATGGTTGTGAAGCCCACGAGTCAGTTTGTAGAACCATACAAGTCTACAGCTGTGGGCAGGGGAATCAAACAGACTCAACTTCAAACTCATTACTTGATAGACTCAACTGGACTCATTAGACTTCCATTCTCTCAGGAGCAGGAGGCTGGAAAAGGAATATGTACGAGCAGGAGGAGGCATGTGGGGCGGAAGGAGGCTGGAAAGGCTTCTGCCTCAGAGAAGGGCCGCTACCTGCAAACTAGGGTGATCGCCAAGTGCACCTTATTTTATACTGTCTCCTTATTTATTAAAACTTCACATTGGCTTCTGATTCTAATGTTGTTTAGTTCCACCCAGTGAATTTTAATACAATTTGAGGTATTTGAGTTTGTTTTTTAATCCCTATCATCCATTCTATTTGTACTTTCAATCCAGAATCAATGCACATTATTTGTGTTCTGTTATGTGTTTTCAGAAATAACCATTGGCAATTCTCCGAAGTAATCTATTGTGCTTTGCTATACTGAAATAATAAGCACTAGAGCACCATTCTGTTGGATGCTTTCTATGGTCTACTGCTTAAGTTTGAACCTTTCATTGTTCCCTATGACAATCTTTGTACTTTTCCTCACCACTCACTATAAGGAGTTTTACGAACATTTTGTATTAGGCCCACAAGTCAAGTTTAAGGATGCTCCACAAGTTTACATATAAACTCTTGGCTTTGACAATCTACCACTAAATGCATTTCCAATCTGACACTACATGTAAGATACTTACACCAATGACAACTATTTATTGTCCCTGGAACATATCACAAGGATGCAACTAGCCTAATGCACTATAAATTATTTCAAATAAATGCTACCCAAGGAACATAGCCTAGTAAAACAAGCTCAATAAGATTGGTGAACTAATCACTGTGAAAAAATTTGCACCAATAAATCAAAAAAGAATAAAAATATTCACAAGACACAGACTTACGTTTGTGATATTTAGTATGCTGATAGCTGCATCCGTTGTACAGTTCCATTCCAAGAACAACACCAAAAAAGCATTCAGAGAACCAGTTATAGAAATTTCAAATACACACAAAGCAGAAGGGTTAATCTCGACAAAGAATCATGAGCATACACAATAATAATGTCCCACGAAATTAGATTCACATTGCTATTGCGTTAGATCATGGTAACAAAACGCGAATTTCATTGCTAACAGCAAGGGGAAGGGCAGAGATCAGATGATTTAATTTACATGTACTTACACAACTTTCGGTGACGTACATAGATGAAGCATTTGCCAAAAAGTGTATTCAATATCCATTTGTTGCCACTACAAGAATAACAAACGAATCAGCACAGATTGAACACTGACGCCTATCGGACTCTTCAAATCAGAACAGCACAGTCCAACCTATTCAATTTTGAACCGAAACATTAAGAAATTGAGCAACAATTTGGCTTACACGCCGAGCAATTTAAGCAATGGCATTTAGGATGTAAGAACGAAAGGCAGAGATAAAAGCAGGAATTGGATCTTAAAATGGAGCGCGAAGTAAATCTACGAAATCGGGAAATTAAAGGAAGAGATCGGAACCTTGATGATTCTGCGGAGGTAAGGAAGCAGCATGGGATTATTAGGTCGAGAGGAAGAAGAGGAAGAAGAAGAACGTCCTTTGGAAGCTGTGGGTAACATCTTTGGCTTCGATGACTCCTTCTCTTCTCGATTCCTTTACCTCTTCTTCTGCAAACGATTCACGATTCAATTATTCTTTGTCGTGCTGTTATGTTTTGTTGATTGCGATCTCTGTATTTCTCTCCGGTAGCTACCTCGAACTCTCTCACAGATGCGAGATGGGATGGGAAAGGGCTGAAAAGTAAAATGACTACACCACCAACCTGGGCCAATTACAATCTCGGTACTGGACTCTAATCACCTTCTGACCCACTCTTTCTTACGGAGAAAAAAACCTTTCCCAATATTATCGATTAAATAAAAATTGTATTATAAGATTGCAAGTTTTATTTATATAAACTGATAATTACGCTTACATATTTTTTTATTAATAGTCATAAACAGTTATATTTTATTACATATATATTCTTTTATAAATAAGTGTAAATTATGCAACAATTTGTAAATACATAAGAAGAAATGGAAATGTGTTAACCGTAACATCTCATAACACATAAGGTTAGACGGTTAACAATTTGGTAAATGTAAAACTGTTAGGTTATGACTTTTTGTTCCTTTCATCATATATATCATTAGAAAAAATATTTTTTCTAGTTATTATAATTATATCACAATTTACTCTATCAGACAACAAAAAGTAGAAAAACAAGAAATAATAACGAAAATATGTTAAGTTGTCGGATTCATAAGAAACAGTGAACAAAAATATGTTAGTTGACAATGAAAAACATCTAAAATTTTCAATTCTTCTTCTTCTCCTCCATCTCACTCTTTTGTTAACTACCCCTTCACTTTTCTTTTTTTTTAATTCTGCCTCCTCTCCTAAGATTGATTTTTGTTCTTTTATCCAAAAGAGATGAAAATAAGGTGTCTGTGTGAGTTCCCACTCATTTATTCATTGTTTTCCAATTAGATTGAGATTTGATTTGACCTGTACATAACATATACATCCCATGGGATGATAAAAAAACAATTAATTAGTAAATTTTAAAAATTTGTACGTCAAAAATACGCAGCTCTCCGTGATTTTTTGTGACTTGTAAGTAAATTTGTGGTACACAAGAAATATATGTCATTGGATAACAAACAGAAGATTTATTAGTATATATAAAAAATTTTACTAAAACTAATATGCAGTTCTCACTCATTTGTTCATTGTTATTCACTTAGATTGAGATATTATTTGAGTTATTTTTTTCTTCAAGTCAACCACCTAGGACAATTAATGAGGGTAGATTTTTGTAAGTTATAATCAAATTTGTAGTACATAACAGGTACATACCATATGATTATATAAACAAAATAAATTTTAAATTTTAAAAATTTGTACTAAGAATAATACACAGTTGTCCATGATTTTTGTGACTTTAAGCAAATTCTGAATACATAAGAAATATATGTCATTGGATAACAAACCAAAGATTGATTGGTATATTTAAAAAAATTGTACAAAATTGTACAAAAAGTAATATGCAGTTCTCCACACATTTTATTTATTGTTCCCCACTCATATTGAAATATGATTTGACATGTTTTCTTCTTCAACCCAGTCACCCAGTGCAAGCAATAAGGGTAGATTTTTGTAACTGATAATCAAATTCGTGATACATAACATGATATCCAATAGGATGATAAAAAAAGATTAATTAGTAAATTTTAAAAATTTGTAGGAAAAGTAATATGCAGCTCCCCATGGTTTTTTTGAATTGTAAGCAAATTTGTGGTTCGTAAGAAATATATGTCATTGGATAACAAACAAAAGATTGATTAATATATCTAAAATTTTTTACAAAAAGTAATATGCAGTTACCTACTCATTTGTTCAATGTTCTCCAATTAGACTGAGATTTGATTTGGCCTGTTTTTTTCTTCAATTTAGTCACCTAGTGCAAATAATAAGGGTATTTTTTGTAACTTATAATCAAATTTGTTGTACATAACAGGTATATCCAATAGGATGATAAAAAAGAAAAATAGATAATAAGGTTTAAAACTTTGTACGAAAAATAAACGGAGAGCAATTTGAAGAAATGACTTTAAATCTTTGTGTATTGACCCCCAATCGAATTGTTTGGGATTCAGAAGTGAAGGAAATCATTTTACCTACTAATAGCGGACAAATTGGAGTATT
>Ga0099822_1007035_pt1 | contig 14597 bp, 5 predicted proteins | sample CowpeawhiteBW_FD_76839 | JGI IMG/M metagenome (GOLD analysis project Ga0099822, IMG submission 76839) | Root nodule microbial communities of legume samples collected from California USA - Cow pea white BW | ecosystem: Host-associated > Plants > Roots > Nodule | place: USA: California | collected...
TATATAAATATATATATATATATATATATATATATATATATATATATATATATATATATATATATATATATATATATATATATATATATATATATATATATATATATCATAAATAAATTTTAATTTGCAAGATTAAAATAATATTTAACCTTAAGTTGTATTAACCGATGAAGAATGTATATTGAATCTAATATATTAGCACAAAAAATATATAATTGATAGTAAAAATGTATCTTTTTATATTTAATAACACGTCATTCAAATATCCCAATTGAATTACAAATGAGCGTCCACAACAATGTATAATTAATTATTTAATAAATACTTAAATACTTTTTTCGTCCTCATTTTCGTAGTGTTTGTTGCGGATGGTCCTCATTTTGCCAGAATGTTTAAAATGGTTCTCATTTTTATCGAATGTTTAAAATGGTCCTCATTTTCGCAATTCGTATTTTATTTGGTTATTTTCTGTGACGCCGTTTAAGTCAGTAACGAAACACTGTATAGGTGGCACTGTTTGTATTACGTTGCATTGGGGTGTGTTACGTGTACTGTACATATGATTTCGTTACTGATTTAAACATTCAAATCATAGAAAAGGACAAAATAAAATACGAATCGCGAAAATAAGGATCATTTTAAACATTCAGTAGAAATGAGGACCATTTTAAACATTCTGTCAAAATAAGGATCATCTGCAACAAACACTACGAACATAAGGACGAAAAAAGTATTTAAGCCTTTAATAAATTTATATAATATCCGATATATTTACATCTATGTAGAATAATATTAATATATACTAACAATTACAGTATTAATCTTTAAAGTTATTATTATTTTCGTACATTTCTTATATATTAGAATCTTTTTAGTTTTGAGAATGACTTCTGGTTAGGTTGACCTAAAATTTTGAAAATGTAAATACAGCATCTGAAGTTTGAACCCATCCAACTCATAAACACGACTCGGGTATATTTTGAAACGCTGGGAGACAAAGATACTACGAAATAAACAGATGAAATAAAGTGTCACACTTGTGATTGATGTAATGAATTTAGAGAGTTATTACAATTAAAGATTGACGTTTTGATTAAGTTATTATCACCAGTTGTTGCTAGCTTTTTTTATGACCAAAACGCGTTTCAAGCACTTCAACATGTCATCATAATTGTTTTTTTTTTAAATAAAACCATTAATTCCTTCTAAGAAAATGAAAGATAAATATATACATTGTGTATTTGTATTTGCTTCTTGTCTTTATACTTTACCAAAAAAGTTATTGTCTTTTATTTGTTGCCATAAAATAAAGGATAAATATAGATTTTTTTTTCTTCTAAATACTGTGAAATCCGATAAACTTGACAATTCATGATTGAATAATAGTATAATAATATATATATGTTATTTTTCATATTATATTAAATTTGAAAGGAAAGTACACGCATAGAAATTTGAAGAAAAGAAAAACTGAAGCTCGTGGAATTAAAAGCGGTCCATTTTGGAAGAGAGTATGATATGAACAATTTCAGAATGTGTCTCTTTCAGTTTGATTTATAAATATTAAAACCTACAAACTCTATAAATTAATTGTTGAAATTATTTTGAGAATAAAAGAAAATAAAAATTATAAATCTAGATTCATTTAATAATAATCATTGACTGCAATTTTCTGTTTGAATATTTTAAGGGATTGTCCAATGATTAATCTGGTCATTAGTTTCAAAAGATAAATTCAAAGTTATCAAAGACCTCAGTTATTTTTTAATTAATAACATTTTTTTTTTCCTGCAGACATCTTAATTTGAGAGTAATTTTGTTAGTTTGAAACAAGGAGTCTCGTATTTTATTTTTTTTAGCTCCCTCAATTTCTTTTAAATCGTTCAAAAAAGATTTATAAAATGATTTATCTTAATTTATTCCAATTAATATTTTCTCCGAGTTAATTAAAACTCCGCGTCTCTAATTAGAGGAGTTTCATTATAGAATATATTTGTAATGTATAAGCTTTTAAATACATCGTTAGTATGATATCCTATGCATATACTTTCATTAAATTTAATCTACTTCTGCATTAATTAATTAATTAAGAATAAAATGTTCAAAATCTTTTCAAATATCTATTATATATTAATTTCATTAATCATTTTACAAAGGATTAGCTTTTTAAAAATTGGATTTGGTGTCTTTCTTCCCTGTAATGGAAGACACGATCGGAAACTGAAATAAAGTATTATTGAAAGAGGAAACGGAAGATAAATAATTAATAAATATATGAGAGGACACGAAATTCTTAAATAAACCAGAGGAAGGTATTTAATAAATGGTAAAAGTCTTATTAATTTTGACATTACATAGATTAAGCGCATTTTGTTTTTAATTAAACGTAGCATTCATATAATTGTGTTTAATTACAAATATACATTTTTTAAAATATTTATAATTAAAGTGAAGATGATAGTACATGTGTTTTTTAAAATCATTTAAAAAAGAAAAAAAAATGGAAACGGTGGAATCTATTAACCAGAAAAAGCCATAAGTTAGAAAGGCAAAAAAGTCCGTTCAGAAGTTATCGCCATCACGGGAATGTGAATTACGGAAAAAGCTCAAGAGGTGTGAGTGCGTGACATCATTTTATACCATTTTTTTAATCAACGCTCTACTCGTATTTTTGTAATCAAATAAATCTTATTCTGTACAAACTAAATTGCAAAAAATGATTAACTTCCTGCGAAATTAAATTAGCAACAAAATATATTATTCTTCTTTATTTTTTATTAGTGGAAATAAATTACGGCCATTTAATTTAGTTGCAAAAGGTGCTTGATTTGACAGTGGTCACCGACACAGAGATTATGAATCACCAAAACAAAAATTCCACAGTTAGATTAAATTTGTGGCACTCACAATTTCCACATCATCGTGCTAACGGTTTTATAATTATTTTTTAAGCCCAAATCCTCTGTCAAATAGAGAGGCGCGTTATAATTTGATGGGTGCAACAACTACTACTACATCATGTCTGTCTTCATAAAATATAACGGAAACAATCATTAGGAAAAAAACCACATTAGTTTTCAAAAAATATTTTTATTACATCAATTTTAAAATTATCATGAATCTTAATAATAATAAAAATATTAATTAATTATCAAGTTTATTTCCTGAAAAGAACGTAATAAATTAATGCATGTTTGGTGGGAATGGTCTAATCTTTCTCTCTCTTGCCATTCCATCTCTCCGCGTAAACCACTTTATTCAAAGCGTAAGCGAGTGAGTGCCAACTAAGTTTTTTTAAAAATATAAATAATAATAAAAAAAATAATAATAACTTGTTGCGTCTCGCAAGGAAGGAGCCAGAAAATACCGAATTATAGTGTAAAGAGTCTTCCTCTTTTGTCTCAGAGAAAAAAAAAAAGGAAGAAAAATAATTTCCAAAATAAAAAATATTGAATAAAGAAAAGGAAAAGCGAGTGCGGAAGAGAAGAAGGGATAGAGAATCTGGTGGGCTTTGAGCTGTGATTTAGCTGTCCTTTTGATGAATTATTAAATTGTTTGTATTTTAATTTAATTTTAATTTAAATTTTAATTTCACCTCGCTCTCTTCTCTCTCTTCACAGACTCTTATACGCTCCTTCAGGGTTGTCTCTGCCATTCTTCTAAATCCCTAGAAACAAACACAGAGTCTCTCTCTCGGACATTGAAAGCAATCTAGGTGCATTTTTGAAGCAGATCTGAGAGAAGGTGAAACCGATCGTGTGTTGAATTTGGTTGTTGTTCAGATGTGGCATGTGAGATGAGGAAGAAAACCTATTCCTTCCACTTCTCACTCTCACTCTCACTCTCTCTTCTTCTCTTCATCGTTGTGGTTGCGCAGTCACTGTGTACCTCTGAAGCAATCTCCCACAATGGGCCTCTCACCGACGCGGAAGCTTCCTACATCAAGCAGCGGCAGCTTCTGTACTACAAGGACGAGTTCGGTGACAGAGGAGAAAAAGTAACCGTAGATCCCTCTTTCCGCTTCGAGAACGACCGTTTGAGAAACGCTTACATAGCGCTACAAGCATGGAAGCAGGCCATTCTGTCTGATCCCAAAAACCTCACGCTAGACTGGGTGGGGCCCGATGTCTGCAACTACAGCTACGTCTTCTGCGCTCAGGCACTGGACAACCCTAAGATCCGCACCGTCGCCGGAATCGACCTCAACCACGGCGACATTGCCGGATATCTCCCGGAGGAGCTCGGCCTGCTCACTGACCTTGCGCTCCTCCACATCAACACCAACCGCTTCTGCGGCACCGTGCCGCACAAGTTCGACAAGCTCAAACTCCTCTTCGAGCTGGATCTCAGCAACAACCGGTTCGCCGGAAAGTTCCCCGAGGTGGTGCTGCATCTGCCGCAGCTCAAGTTCCTGGATCTGAGGTTCAACGAATTCGAAGGCACGGTCCCCAAGGAGCTCTTCGACAAGGACCTCGACGCCATTTTCATCAACGACAACCGCTTCGTGTTCGACCTGCCGGAGAACTTTGGCAACTCGCCCGTGTCGGTGATCGTGCTGGCCAACAACCGCTTCCACGGCTGCGTGCCGGCTGGAATCGGTAACATGAAGCGTCTGAACGAGATTATTCTGATGAACAACGCGTTCAGGTCGTGCTTCCCTGAGGAGATAGGGTTGTTGAAGAATTTGACGGTGTTCGATGTGAGCTTCAACCAGTTGTTAGGTCCTTTGCCTGACGCCCTCGGAGGCGCCGTGAGTTTGGAGCAGCTCAATGTGGCTCATAATTTACTCTCTGGGAAGATTCCCGAGAGCATTTGTAAGCTTCCCAATCTCCAGAACTTTACTTTCTCTTACAATTACTTCACTGGCGAACCGCCTCGGTGTCTCGCTTTGCCGGCGGCTGACGACCGCCGCAACTGCTTATCGGCCAGGCCGTACCAGCGCCCCGCAGGACAATGTAAGTCGTTTTTGTCACACCCTGTCGATTGCAAGTCTTTTAGGTGTAAGCCTTTTGTTCCTACATTGCCGCCTCCTCCTCCTCCGTCACCACCATTGCCATCGCCGCCACCGTCGCCTGTTTATGTCCCCCGTTCCCCTCCGCCACCACCGCCGGTGTACTCGCCACCACCACCACCTCCAGTGTATTCGCCTCCACCGCCGCCTCCACCGCCTCCACCGCCGCCACCTTCACCACCTCCGCCTTCACCGCCACCGCCAGTATATTCTCCTCCTCCACCCCCACCTTCACCACCGCCACCATCACCACCTCCGCCATCCCCGCCACCGCCAGTCTATTCGCCCCCTCCTCCTCCTCCATCCCCGCCACCACCAGTCTACTCGCCACCTCCTCCTCCACCTTCACCGCCGCCACCTTCACCGCCACCGCCCTCACCAGTTTATTGTGTAAGGTCTCCGCCACCACCTTCACCCCCTCCGCCATCACCTCCACCTCCACCAAGTCCTGTGTTCTCCCCACCACCACCTGTGCAATACTACTATAGTCCACCACCGCCACCGCAAAACTCACCTCCACCTCCCCCACCACACTCACCGCCTCCACCACACTCACCGCCCCCACCGCACTCACCGCCGCCTCCAGTCTATCCCTATCTGTCACCGCCCCCACCTCCTCCTGTTCACTCTCCACCTCCACCAGTCCATTCACCACCACCACCATCTCCTCCACCTTGTATAGAACCGCCACCACCACCTCCCCCCTGTATAGAACCGCCTCCGCCTCCGCCATCACCACCACCACCTTGTGAAGAGCATTCACCGCCACCACCATCACCACATCCTGCACCTTACCATCCACCTCCATCACCATCACCACCACCTCCCCCAGTTCAATACAGTTCTCCGCCGCCACCATCTTCGCCACCACCAGCACCTGTTTATTATTACAACTCACCACCGCCCCCACCTCCGTCGTCTCCACCACCAGCCCCTGTATATGAAGGGCCTTTGCCACCCGTCATAGGAGTCTCATATGCATCTCCTCCTCCACCTCCCTTTTATTGATTCTTTTGAGAACTTTTCTCCTCTAACCCTTGCCCTCTACCCTAGCAATGAAAAAAACCATTCAAGTTCAGTTCATACTTTTGTTATTATTGGTGGCCATTTCTGCTGTGCCCTCCTCTTCCTGTGCCAGCCATGTCAAGTAAGTACGCGACTCTCGTCGCGAAAAATAAAACCTGAGGAACCAGAAGGGTTTGTGTAAGGCTGCATGTGATGATGATGTTTGTTCTAGTATAGGAAAACAGAGAGGAGATTACAGTGGATTGAGGTAAGAGGAGAAAGTCTCTCCATATTGATTTGAATTGTTATGGATATTCGAGTTGTGAAATAAAAATGGCAGAGAAAAGAGTAGGTTGCAGAGAAAATGTGTATGTATAGGGATGAATTTGGAGACCATAATTCAGGGTTGCATTGCATAGAGAGTAGCAGCACTTTCTGCTGCTGCTGCTGCTTCTGCAGGTTTGTGGAGTTTATTGTTATTGTCTCTCTTATATCATACTTTTTTTTTTTTTATTTAATTTTTTGTTTCTTTTGTTTTGCAATTGATAGTATAATTTAAGAACATTTACATGTATTGATTTTCTGAATTGAGGTAATTCCTTTCTCGTACCAGTGTCTCGAAAATATTTCTCTGCTATGAGAATGTTGTGTGTGTGCTTATGCTTCCCCTGCCATCTCTATCTGCATTTATGTGATGTCCCCTCATTTGTGATTCCATATGCCAATTAGATAGACTAACTTCATCATCTGATCAATTAGTGATACATCTGTTTCAATTCAAACTTTTGGAGCAATGTACCTTCGTACTTCAGAGCTCCAACCCCATCACCATCTTTGTTTAAACTTCGAATACGGTTTTGGCCATCCAAAGCCAACCCCATCTCTGTTTCAACTTTAGAACTCTAGATATGGTTTTGGCAATCTCCAGTGTCTTGGCAAAAAGCAATACTATTTTCAATGATAGTTCATTCGTGGAGGAGGGTTTACGGAATCAGCAAGATTTTTCGAGTTCTTTTATTTAAAACCTAATAATTAAGTTGAAGTTAGGAATCTATCTGTGGTTGATGCTCTTATCAAAGATTATACTTGCGGTTTGAAATGAAATGACCCTTAATCTTGGATCGAGGTCACCACCACCTGTTGTCTATAGTTTAAGAGGACCCTGATTCTGGTCATGGTGGTGGGACCTGGATTTCCATCCCAAGGACCCTTTTTAAGGATGATGGCATGCCAGATTTCATTTATTTAATTTTTTTAATCCTTTCTTTTCACTTGATTAGCGGTATAGTTTAAGATTGCCCCCCATGTGCACACACTTCTTCCTAATAATAACCCTTTAGATTTGAATTCAAATCTGTTTACGTAAAGCACACTTTTCCACCATTGTAATTTCGGACATAAATACTGTTAACCTTGCTAAAAGTTCGTTCAGGTTATAAAACTCTCCCTCACATTTTGCCTCCTTTACCAAACGTTCAAACTTGCTTTTCCTCTTGTTTTAAAATTTAAACCCTTGTTTTGTTTCTCCTTACCCAATTTGGTGCTCAACCCAAACTTACTTCCAGCCATAAAAAACCCCTGGTTGTTTAAATGTGAAAAATACTTGATTTTAATTTTACAAAATGAAAACCGTAACTTAAAGTTTGTAAATTGAAACTTGTGCTTTTATTCAACTGGCTTTTGACTTTAAAGACAAAAAAATGCTTTTGTCTTTTACTTTTTGTTGGTTGTGCCTCTTCTGTGCTACCCCTTTCATCACCACCTGCCTTCCTCGGGTGTTGTCCACTGAAACTTGTCTCACATAAAAGTAAAGGCAAGATGATTATGAAACTTTTGTTTCCATCCACCATGAGCTAACTCTACTATTCCAACCCCATTGATGTCAATTGTTCATACATTCGGATAACCTCTACAACCCAACTCAATTTGTGGTTTTTCCATTCATAAAAGGGACCTTAGAGCACTTACACAAAATTTTTCGATACAATTAAAATTGGGACAACCAAATTTAGACGTGTCTATGTTAATAAAAAGTAGGAAAAAAATTATGCTAAATTTATCTTTCTTCACAATAACTATCAGAAGAATATCACGATTTCTTATAATCAACACTATTAAATTAAAAAAAAAAAAATGAATGTATGAAATAATGAAAGTGGAATTCCAAGGAACAGTTGGTTCCATTTAATTCTAAGATCAATGCTTGGTTCTCATCAAAAGAGAAGCCAGTTTTATGTGTAACTTTTTTTCCCAACTTGTTTCTTATTATCGTCCATTATTCTCCTCATTATTTCTGTTTTTTTTTTCCTTGAGTTGAATAGAAGTAGCAACTTGTTCATCATGCTTAAGAAAAAAGGGTGATGGCATCTAATTAATTTGTTTGCAATTATGAGAAAAATGTAGAGCAGCGATAGGTAGTAGTAGCACTTTAAATATTCGCTTTATCGTGTGTCTCACAAATGCGTGCGATTTATTTTTTTTAAGGGTAAGGAATCAAGTGTATACTATACCTCTTATTAAAATTGGTATTTTTTTACAGGTAGCTAAAAGCTAGTTTTAATACAACACAACCCTCATTTTCATTGTACTTTTGATAAAATAAAAGTTACAATTAATTTCTTAATTAATGCCTTGTAACAATCGTAACCCCACTAGAAGACATCATGTCCAACTTCTAATATCATTAATAGCTCTGTAAAAGAAAATTCTTCAGGACATTGATGAGCAACACTACTACTATTTTTTGCACCATTATGTAACACATCAGTGCCCACATATTGAACCGGGAAAACAAATTAGCTGCATTCATTAAACAAATTTCATCTTTTTACACACGAATCGATTTCTCTTGTACAATTTAACATGCATAAAAAGAATACCCCTTTTCAAAATTTCTAGATTTGAAGAGAATTGTGGGCCTGACGTCCCTTTCTCCACTATGGAAACCATAACAAGTTAGATGAAAGTTTTATTGGTTTAATTAGTCGGATGGTACCTACTCTCGTTCAGATATGTCAGTTTGGTATCCGTTTTTAAAATGTGTCAATCTAATTCCAACTTTTGAAAAAGTATTTTAATCAAGTCCCATTCAGACAAAAATTACTAAAGTCGTTAACTTAATTCATGACTTTTATCACTAAATTTTGATATAAATATCAATACTCAATTTTGCATGTCATTTTAAATATCAATACAGTTAACGATGTTAATAATTTTTTGCTGAAAAGGACCTAATTAAAGCATATTTTCAAAAGTTGAGACTCAATTGACACATTTTTAAAAGCGGGGACTAAACTGACACATCTAAATAAAAGTGGGTATCATCCGACTAATTAAACCCAGTTTTATTTAACTTTGTGGTAGAAGACCTATAAATTTATCGTTACAAGTGTTTGAATTGAAAGTGATGTCAATTTATTAGAAGTCTCGTATCAATTAAAGATAATACAATTTTATAGTATATTATTGAGTACAAACCTTACCTTACGAGAGAGAAAAACGATTTTGTGGAGAGAAAAAGTGGAAAAGAAGTAAAAGCACCAAACTTCTTCCACTTATTCTTGCTACCTTTGGGTGAAAGGGGAAATTAGAAGGAAAAAAAAAATGGAAGCCAAACAGAGCATATCCCACCATCAAATGGATAGTGACGTACATGAAAAAGGGGCCCTCCATGTATAAATTCACATGGCCTGCAAAGGCTTTTCACATCAAACATGTAATGAAAAATATTAATGTTAGAAGTTGGTTGACTTGTTCTATGCCTCAACCGGGACATAAGTTTTCATTTAATTTGGGTTCAAGGACAGCCTGTGATTAGGTCAAGCATATTTAATGACATTTCATAAAGTGACTCATGATATTGACCCCATTCTCTCATTTAAAAAACACACAGACAACTATCTGTTTCAAGCAACATAAAAGAGATAAACAACCTTATCAATTTACACAAAACTTGGGTTTAGGCAAATTTCTCTTTTCAAATCAACCTAGATTTACCACTATCCTTTTCCATATGCCCCCACTATTTCAAATATTCCATAGAAAATACTTTAGTCCATTTTCCCGCTTTCTGGTTTAATTATTTTATATCGATAGATGATCAGAGACACACGATACGAATTAGACATCGGTCTAACCTATATATAAAAGATTGATATCACTTTCAATCCAAAACTTGAAAAACAATGAATTTATGAGTCTTATTTCTTATATGTGTCTAACTTTCTCATCTTTATTCAATATACGACTTCAACTCAGATTTAGATTCTTAACATTTTTATTATTTAAATTCCCTTTCCAACCAACAAAGTTAATGTTCTCTATCATTGAAGTAAAATCAAATATATTTTATTGTATTTATTAAAATAGATAAATAGTGTTTGTTTTAAGAAATGAATTAGTAAATAAATTGAAATGTAAATGTTTTCTTATGTTAAAAATATTAGTTAAATAGAAAATGAGAAAGGAAGAGCTAGAGAAGACATATGAGAAGATGAGGTAAGGTTAGTATTAATGTGGGTGGTGCCATAAAAGGAACATTATGAAAGCAAAGTGAATGGATTGAAGTCTTTAAAAGTTGTAGGTAATTCATTAATGGATGAAGATGAAGAAGGTGGGAAGTAGCAACCAATTCACATAGATGCATATACCTAATCATACCCATTATTCACGGCAACACAAAATCTAAACACAAATAATAATAATAATAATTGTTCTAGTAAATAGCCATGGATTTTTTTTCAGTTCTTATTCTCTGCCAATCCAATAATTGAATTGAGTAATGCACACACATAAATGAGAAAAAGAAAAGGAGTAAAGTTTGAAGTGTAGCCTCAATTTAGATGAAGTAGAAGGGGAAATAGAAAAGGACAATTTGAATAAATTACCCTAGGGAGTGTAGAAAGTTTTGCCGCAATTGATGGGTCAATCACAAAGTCACCATTGCCACACTTTTCCTAACCCTAAAATTAAAACAAAAATTAAAGGTTCAAAGAAAACGATGTTATCACAAACTTTTGTTTTTGATTTTGATGAATAAGACCCTTTCAAATTTCCATTCTCAGATTATTCAATTCCGAGTTTCTCTATCACCAGAATGTTTGCTCGTGATTTGCGTATTTGATTGATTAGTAGTTTCCACGTTTATGTCTCATTTATTATCTAATTCTATTTACGTAATTTGTATTCATGAAGAATATACGGTTAAATATGTTTTTGTTTCTCAATTTTTATTATTAAAAATTTGAATTAGTTCTTCTCTAAAGTTTTAGTTCAATTTAGTTTCTCAATTTTAAAATTGTGTGAATTTAGTCATTTTCATTTAATTTTATTAAGTTTATTTAACGTTTTGAATACATTTCATGATAGCATTTGAGTTATTTACATCATTTGACACATGTTTTCTTCCATGTGAGTTAAAAAACAATCATGAGACACATTTGAGATGTAAAATAAACTTAACAAAATTTGGTTATAAGAACTAAATTCATATCATTATAAAGTTGGTGACTAAATTGGACTAAAGTTTTTGAGAGTGATTAATTCCAATTTTCATTGAAAGTTAAAAGACCAAAAACATATTTAACTCGATAATATAAATACACCATTAGTTTGCTCTATGTGTTCCTAGAGCTATTTTTAATATATGAAAAAATAATTCTATTTTTATATTTTCGGAAAACTTGTTTATTAATATTATTTGATTAAAAGTAGTGAAAGGTGAGCACTCGTGATAATTTCGGCGTAAATAAGTGACCGACAAGATTCGCGTGATTTCATAATGTTTTTTGGTTACTCTTGTGTGTGTGCACATGTGCGGTGGCCACTCTTAGTTTATATATTTTCTTTCTTTCGATTTTTTTTTTGTATTTTTAATTTTTCCAATTGCTACAGTATTTATTTTACCCACTTCAAAAGTCTATAATATTAATGCATGATGGTAAAATCATATGACAATTTCGAATTCAAAATTTTGAAAAAAAAAAAATTAATAGTACATGATAATTTTCTTTAACTCGAGTAAAATTGCTCTTTTAATCTTTACTGAAACATTATGTGAATTGACTGTTACTAGATATTAAAAGAAAAAAAATGTATCTGTTACCAATCCCACATGACCAACTGAGTTTGAATAAGAAATTTAACAGTTTAAAAAATTAAATACATTAAATTTAAATTATTATAATTATTTTATTATTTTATTTCAATAAAGTAATTCAAATTTGTTAAATTTTAATTTCTTTAATCTGATTAGATTATTTCAATTCTAATCAAACATACAATTACGACGGAGATAGAGACTAAGCAAAGCGTAAAATAAATATTTACTATACTTTAAATCTTAAATCTTAAATTTTATACCTAAATTTTATAATGCTTGTATTCTTGTGTTAAGATGGTTAGAAAAAGCATTGTTGTACAATGATATTTTAATTTCTAAATTTTGATAATTATCTTTTACAATATGAGATGACATATTTTAAATAATTTTGAAATATTAAAAATAAGAAAATAATACTTAAATATGTCACCTAAAATTATAAAAAAAATTATCAAAATGTAATAGTCAATAAATCATTTCCCTAATGTATTTTTTTCAGGTTATTAGATCGTAATAAAGCCATTCTATTTTCACCGTGTCCTAACAAATGACAATTACTTTCTGCACCCATTAATTTCTTCTTCACTCCTCAAAAACTTTTTGGAAAGTGTTTTCCTTAAAAAAGGAGGACATTTGTTTTTGGAAAAAAATAATTCTGGAATTATTTTTGTGTTTCGAAAAAATAAATTCCAAAATTGATGGGTTGCATGAAGCAATAATTGCCCTAACAATTTTTTCTCGAAGATTTTAGGCCCTTACTTAATCCAAATTTAAAACCTTTCTAATGAAAAAAATTACTTTTAGATTATGGAATAAAAAAAAAATAGAACAAAAGGTGATTTTTGAATTATATAATTTAGAAGTAAAAAAAAAAAAAACTTTTTTCAAATGACACAATTTGAAAGTCTAAATTAACTTTTAGACTGTTCATCTATTTTTTTTTCACACAAAAAATTATATTTGTATTATATCATCTAGAAACAGAAAACTTTTGAATTGTACAACTAAAAATATAAAGATTTTAAATTATATAATATAGAAGTAACTTTTAACGTTTGAACTGTACCATGTAAAAAAAGTTTTAAAATTATATAATTCAAAACTAAAAAAATTAAAATTAAATCAGACAATCCTCAAATTAAATTTTACTTTGAGTTAAATATATTTTTGACTCCTTAATTCTTAGTAAAAATTAAAATTAGTTTCTCTTATTAGTTTTTGTCTAATTTAGTTTTTCAACTTTAGAAAAACGTTAATTTAATTCTTTTAACCAAATTTTGTTAATTTTATTTAACATTTTAAACACGTTTTATGATAGCATTTAAGTTTATTTATTTCGATTGACACATTTTTGCTTCAATTGAGAAACATAATTGAAAAGTAAAATAAACTTAAACAATAATGGTTTAAAAGACTAAATCTAACCATTTATAAAAATGAGAGACTAAATTAATTCAAAGTTTAAAAAAAAAAAATTTTAATTTTCACTATAAATTAAGGAACCAGAACATTTTTGACTCTTTGAATTTTAAACAATTAAAAAATTATTATATCAAAAAGTAATGTAGTGATGGGCATTCGTCTTATGTGCAATATGGAGCTGGGTTTCTAATTGGGCCTATACGATTGGGCTATTCGTATTTCAGGACCAAAACTGATCCATAAAAAAAATAAATCTAAAAGAGATACACTTGAAAATCTCTATACAGGTCATAATGGGTTAACCACATTCGTAAATATGTTTAACGGAAAAAAGTGAGAATTAATTTCAAAAATTTAAAACATTTAATAAAACAGGAATTTAAAATATTTATTTAAAAATAAAATCCATTTCACAATGCATTCCTACTTTTTTTTTTCTGGGGAACACTAAAAATGACTTTTTATTTTTTTGAGTCTTGAACTTATTGAAATTTCGAAACTTAAATAACCTCAATGTGAATTTAGTGACTCATAGCCACTGTCTCTTGTTTTTGTTCTTTGTACTATGGTTTTTCCTACACATGTGGGTCATATCTTTCACTACGAGGAATAGGTAAAGTGTGTGAGAGAGGGAGACACAAACACAAAATCCTTTTCAACATGTTTAGATGTCATCAAACATTATGACCAATCAAAAGATATTTCTTAGGTAATGCTAACTCAACTTTTTCAACCTTGGATATGGATTTTGTCTTCAAAGTGTAAAATAATATATATAGTGTCCAGACGCGTTCGAGTTGTACCCGATCATGAAGCCCGTTAAGGATGGTCCAAGCACGGTCAGTGACCCATCAGTATTAATCAATGGAAAGGACACACAACGGTAAGTTATCCCCATAAAGCGGATGTGACGTGTGAGATACCACAACGGTAAGTGACCTCCCATAAAAGGGCACAAAAAAAACACTGAAGAGGAGACACAAAATTTTGTTTTTACTAGACACCTAATCAGTTTAAAATTGGACGGACGTCGACAAGAACAATATATATATATATATA
>Ga0099822_1007037_pt1 | contig 14593 bp, 9 predicted proteins | sample CowpeawhiteBW_FD_76839 | JGI IMG/M metagenome (GOLD analysis project Ga0099822, IMG submission 76839) | Root nodule microbial communities of legume samples collected from California USA - Cow pea white BW | ecosystem: Host-associated > Plants > Roots > Nodule | place: USA: California | collected...
AGTCCCATCAATATGAGTTTTTACACCTACATCAAAAAAAAACATACAATATCACACTCAAAAACACACAAAAAACATATATATATATATATATATATATATATATATATATATATATATAACTTCTTCAAGTTAAAACATGCAATAATAGCCATTTGACTCCTACCTAATGCCCACAAGTGTCGCTCAGCAAAACTTAAATAGAGGTGCCTCAGGAAGAATTGCGCTCAGTGCCAAGTAAATGGTGTCCAACGACCTAATAAATGTCCACGGAGAGCACCCTTGGAGCTAATAGGATTTAAATGAAAGAGTCACGACCAACAACACTAGGTGACGCCCAATGGTGTATAAAATTTCTAAACTCCATCTTTGAGCTTTGGTTGAATAATTTGACACTTCATGAGCTATTTTGTACTTCGCAAACTTCATAATACCTTAAAAAATTAGGTTCTTGGCTCAGGGAGTGCCAAATTAGTTCAATTCAAATGTTTCATAGAGGAGTTCCTAATAGCAGGTACACCAATATTTTACAACCACAATATTAACTTTCTAATACCAATTTGAATCACACTTACTATTCGTTTTAGAAAACCATTTATTCCAACGAATCATACATTCATTACAATCAGTTCAATATCATTCTAAAACAAATTCATATACTAAATTCCTCATCAATAATCATTATACATATCACTATTCATCAATCCTTAATAAGAATATAATATAAAATTAGTTTCCATTGTCTTGGTTAAACAACTCCCTATCTTATAATTGCTCCTTAAAGTTATATTTCTCATTGATTGCTCTACTTACACACATAGAACTTTAATCAATGATCGTAATATATCTTTACAATCCTGACTGAACAAAGATTCAACTTAAACCTTTTAGTATCACATGCAAAACCTTATACCCATATGCAAAAAATTCTTAAAAGGCCAAAAGAATTGCAAAGATGAACTTATTATGTTTGAGATATTGATTGGGTAGAATTGTAGACATCGACTTATGGCAATTTAATGTTTCACGAAAAATGTCCTTTAACATTATTAGTTAGGGTTCACAATTTGGGATTATGTGTTTTACTTGATTAATTCACATGATTTTTGTTTGTATTCTCAATAAAGATCAAAACAAATCATTTAACATCATAACATTACTATTTCATTCATTTTTCGATGAAATTCAATCATGTCATGCACATTCATACACGAGCATTCATGAGCTTTTTTCATATTTTGTATTTTCTGCATATCATCATCCAATTTCATTTCTAATGGTTTTTTTTAGTTTAATCCATGTATTAGAAGTGTTTCACATGTTTAGATTGTGTGTAGGATAATCACAATATACATTGCACATGCACTGGTAGCTAAGACATTTCATCAAACACCACATGTGCATTTTAGTTTACTTAAGCATTTTATTAAACACTTTGCATTCGCACACATTCACATAAATTTAAGTTAATTTTAAAATCAATTTTAGTAGATTTTATATACACTTTCTCCAATTCACAAATCACATTCAAGAAACATTAATATTTCTTGCCTATCACAAGATTGATCCTCACCATACTATATTAGTTTGTGACAAAATCAAGTTTTGATTAAATACATCAATCTTCAAACAAATGAAGAATAAAGTCAAAGATCTATAGATAAGGTGGAGAAAATATTTTTAATAGATGGTAAATGAACTCGATTAAAAAAGAATTATATTTATAGGCTGACTTTTAATAATAAAATAATTGACTATCATAAAAGATCACTCCTGTTATTGACTATTTTATAGGTCCATATATATATATATATATATATATATATATATATATATATTTCAAATTTATTCTTTAAAAATTATTATTTGAAATTAAAATATTCACATTCCTATTTTTACCCTTAAATGACCGTTTTCCAAATTTAATTATTTTAAAAATTAAAATAATTATTTTACTATTTTATTATTTTAATAATTATCTTTTAAAAATTAAATATTTAATTATAATAAAAACTATTTAATAAAAAATACAAACTATTCATTTTTATAATTATTTGCTAAAATAAAAAAAGTAGATACACACTCGTGTGTAAGGCATATGTTTCCATTAGTTTCAATAAATTCTTTTGTATTTATTTTTAGTTTGAGATTACTAATCCTCTTTCTTGTTAAATACGGTAAAGGTGTTTCTGAGATGAATTAGGAGGCTCTCAAGAATTTAAGGATATATAAAATATATATTAGCTGTATATATTAACTTAAGCATAAAAATCTTTTACATACGAATCTTACATATTTTGAAACTTGAAATTTTTTGACAAAGGACGATAATTTTCACTCTTGTGACTCTCATAATAATCCATTTGGAAACTTGGAAGACAACTCAACCAAATTTGGTAAAAAAAATATATAATTAAAAATATTTTTTTTTGACACGATTAAATTGATTAATTATAAACATTAAAAATATAACGTATATATTAAAAAAAGGGTTAAATATGTTTTTGATTTGTTAACTTTCGGTGAATTAGTCGATTTTGAAACTTTGAACCAATTTAGTTATTCATCTTTCGAACTACGTGAATTTAATTAGTTCTTTTAATCAAATTTTATTAAGTTTAGGTGACATTTCAAACGCGTTTTATAATAGTGTTTGACTTCATAATAAAAAAAAATGTGTCAAATAATATAAACAATTCAAACAAAATCCTCAAAAATGTACAAAACATCAAATAAATCTAACAAAATTTGATTAACATGACTAAATTTACGTATTTCAAAAAATAAAAAAAATTAAATTAGTCCAAAATTTTAAAATAAACTAATTTTAAAATTAAGGGACAAAAATATATTTAAATCATATTAATTATGAATTTTAACGATAATTGTATAAAAAAAAATAGTTTAAATGCCGGTGCTAAAATTTTGTGAATGTCTTTGCGAAGGTTGATTTGAGAAGAGTCTGGTGGGGTTGGGTAAGGTTCGTGGAATAGGAGCAAAACGAAGTGGGCCAGAGAGTGTTGTCGCCCCAAATATAAGCCCCCAACACCAACGAGAGAAAGGCCTCAATTCCTTTCCCTTTGCCCTTTCTTCAAGCCAACCTCTTCTCTGTTCCTTCTTCCTCTCACTCGATCCTTCTGCAATCATGATTACAGGTCTCGCACCGTTTCTCTCTTCCATTTTTCGCAAGCTACTGTTCCTTTCTTCTCTGTGCATTCGTTGCCTCTTCTCGATGTCTTTTCTTTTCCAATTTTATATGCTGCTGTTTTCTTCGATTTCTGCTGCGTTTTCCAATTCAGAGAGATGCGCCGCCCGTAATTTAGGGTTTGTGCCAGAGAGATAAGGAATTTATGTTCATTTTGAATTCGGATGGGATGTTGCCTTTTGAACTTGATTTATGTTTTTTTTTTTAAATTAATCTGTTCTGTGTAAGCTAGGATGATTCAGTGTTGTCTTTGCTTTCAAGTTTGGCGGTTCGTTCGGTGCACTTTGTTACTGACTTATTATCGATATTTAATGTTTTTTTTTTTTGGTTTTAATTCGAACTCTCGAAAATGGAGATGTAGCTGCATTCAACTTCTTTTGAAGTATAACTAGGCTATAGGAGCAGTGAAGAAATTACGCTGGGTTTCCTGCTGATTTTGAATATTTTTCACTGTGCATGGATGTTTGCCTCGTTGTACATCTCTTAACGGATGTTATGGTTAAGCTGATGGAATGCTAGCGATAAACGGAAAGTTCTGGTTTTCCGTACGATTTGGGGTTCCGTTAACTGATATATTGCATTGCGGTCTTGTGGATTGCTGTTTTCTTTTATTTGATTTTATTATTCTGATACTCTACTGATGTTTTCTCCGCAGTAAGTGTAAAATGGCAAAAAGAGATTTTCAAAGAAGTGGAAATTGACACTACCCAGTCTCCTTACGTTTTTAAATGCCAATTGTACGATTTGACCGGTGTGCCTCCTGAAAGACAAAAAATTATGGTCAAGGGTGGTCTTTTGAAGGTAAGTAGATTGTTGAAGTGATTACTTTAAGTAATGAGAAAAAGAAAACTTAGGCTCATCTTAGTAGGTCTTTTTAAAAAGATCTTAACAGTAACCAGGAATGAAGTTGTTTCGAAGCTTTTTTCTGCCTTTGATTTCCTCTTACAATGCAGGATGACGCTGATTGGTCAACATTAGGAGTGAAAGAGGTTAGCAGTGCTAAGCATGTGTTTTTGCAGTACCGTTCTTCTATGTTCCATGTTGTCTTACATTTAATCGATCCACAAAATCTCCTGTTTTCAGGGTCAAAAGCTAATGATGGTGGGTACAGCTGATGAAATAGTGAAGTCTCCAGAGAAGGGAACTGTTTTTGTTGAAGATCTCCCTGAAGAAGAACAAGTAGTTGCTGTTGTAAGTTTGAACTCTTACACACACCTCAGTTGATAAACTGGAAAATATCCGTGTTTGTAATTTTTATGGTAGTGGCGTTCTCAAGTAACGGACATGATTTATAAGTATCTTAACTGATGTTTAATCTATTACTCTTGTATCTTTTCCTTGTGTTATCAGTCATTTATAGAACACACAAGGCGAATATTTTTTTTTTCCTTTAGTTTAAATTTAAAAGTCAACACTTTCCTATAACCCACCCGTGAAACTGAGAAACAGATCGACAATAGCCCATCTGTCTTCATTTTTGTTATCCTTCTCTTAAAACTCTAGCTAACCTTCCCTGAGATGTGATTTGAAAAGAAACAATTCAGCGCAGTTCACATTTTTCTTCCACGGACCATCTTGGGAGATGGATGAGAAGCCTGGGCATGTTAAACAATGCATACCTATCGTATTGAGTTTTTTAATGTGAGGCTTAGCTCAGAAACTTAAATATAGCAGCTTATGAGCAAGGAAGTTGCCATAAAATCAATTTTTTAAAGCTTAAATGGACTCTTACTGTCTTGTCTATATCAAATTTTGTGTTTTCTTTCTCAATAGAAGTTCTTTAGGCTGAAGATACTCACGTCTTGTTCAGTTGGTCTGGGTTCTTATGTCTGGTTCTCTAAAGATATACGTGGCATTGCATGGTCATCCATTTAAACAGAACATCGTATCAGTTCTTGATAACATGAATCAAGTTGGTACTTCAGTGTCATGTTTTATTTCTCAATAGAAGTTCATTAGATTGAAGATATTCTTGTGTTTGATCTCTTGTTCAATTGGTCTGGGTTCTTATGTCCGGTCCTTTAAAGTTATACATAATACATGGCATTGCATTGGTCATCCTTTTAAACAAAACATCAAATCGGTTCTTGATAACATGTATCAGTGTCACATTTTTTCATTACTTTGGTTAAAAGGGCAGCGATTTTATCTTGAAAGGATGAAACACTTGTGGAGTGAATTATTATAATTGAGTGACTAATTTTTACATAATCGTTTTTGGGGATATTCTGAATTTAGTGATATAAAATTGTCCTTCGGTTTCACATTTTGCCATCACTTTTATCTATAAAGTAGCAGAAATTCAGTCCCGAAAGGATGAAGCACTGATGGAGTTAATTTATTATCATTGAATGACTAGTTTCAGCTGGGTCTTGTTTTCATTTGTTTGAAGGATGTTTAATTTAACATCTTTTATTTGTTTATTTTCATCTTTAGTTTGGCTTAGTCGTACACATTTTTTTCTTTTTGTTTTAGCATTTGATTTTTTTCCTCTTTTCTCTGGGGGTGGGTGGGGTCTGTGTGATGGATTGATTTTCCCAGGGACACACGGCTGGTCTTTTCAATTTGGGAAATACATGTTATATGAACTCAACATTGCAATGCCTCCATTCTGTGCCTGAGTTAAAGTCATCTTTGATTAAGTAAGTCTTTTTCAAGGAGTATGAATTTACATCCTATTTGTTAGATTTTGAGGCAGACAATGACATATGATGAATATTTTATGAACTTTCTTGGAATCAGGTACTCACATTCAGGACGAAACAATGATGTTGATCAATCTTCTCATATGTTGACCATTGCAACCCGTGACTTATTCAATGAGCTTGATAAAAGTGTCAAGCCTGTGGCGCCAATGCAATTTTGGATGGTACATTATGTTTACAATGTTCATCACATAACCAGTTATTCATCTTCTTTAAAAAATTATTTATCTCTGTAATATGTTTGTGGGTGGGAGTACTTTTTTTTTTTAATTTGAAATGTTGCAATAAAACCACAGAATTGGGGAGTGCTGGTTGATGTATATGTTAGTTTCTGTATTGAAATGTTTGTTTATGCCCATTTTTTTGTGGCCAATATATTCATGACCTCCTTTTGAAATTACCATCCAAAGTGGAGGCTCTTGACTTTTAGAATGTGATTTAGGAATTTATTGATGTTTATCTTTGGCTACTTTTTATTTTAGGGCTTTTATGCTGTCTAGTCATTCTCTGTCATTGTACATTAAAAAGCTATGTTTTCGTAATTCTTTTGATGTTTGTTTGCTGCTCTGAGCTTGCCTCACTCCGTTTTGGGGATGGTGAATGGCCAGGTATTGCGGAAAAAATATCCTCAATTTGGTCAGCTGCATAATGGAGTGTTCATGCAACAGGTTTGTAAGTTGCATACCAGCTTATGGAATTAGTTTTATCACTCTAGTGAATTGGTTTACCTTACCCAATTTGTTTTTCATGTCTAACAGGATGCTGAAGAATGTTGGACACAACTTCTATACACACTCTCTCAGTCTCTCAGATCCCCTGGATCTAGGTAACGTTGTGCTTGTTTATTGGGAACTGAATGCAACTGTGACAGTATTTGCAACTAATACTTATTGTTTAGAAAAAGGTGTCAGATTTAAATGAATTGCTAAACAGTGGGTAATGATAACCGTTCTCTGTTCTTCTCACAGTGGCTTACTAGATCTTTCGAACTCCTGATTTATAATATATTATTCAATATTTTTCATCCACTTCTTTGATTTCAGAATGTTAATTCAATCTAATAAAATTTATTCTTTGTTTTCAGTGAAAATCCTGATGCTGTGAAGGCCATCTTTGGCATAGAACTTATTAGCAGGTACACTCCAATGCTCTTCAATTGTTGGCTACTAATGTGCAATATGTTATTACATCCGCAATGTACTCAATATTAATTTTTGTTCTCATTTGTAGCATTGTTATTGGTACTTTTTGAAGCTAGGGATCTGTCAGGCTTTAATACATTAAAGCATTTAAATTGTCGGCTCTTTATTCTTCACCACCCTAATTTTACAAAATAATTTTCTAGCTCAATCTTAGTAAATTTTCCTCAGATACGTGTACTAAGAAATTTCTTATGATAATAATATAATTTTTAAAAAGTTTAAAATATATTACCAATAAACACTCATGAATAAAATTTAGATATTATTTTTATTTGCTTAAGAAATGACCACTGTAGAGTTGAGTCTGTGGAAGCTCGTGTGTGTTATAAATATGTTTTTATGTATTCTAATTACACATATTCGTGGTAGAAAATCAGAATTTTTTGAGTTGCGGTTGCCATGCTGCAAGGTAATTGAAGTACTTTTATATTATATGGACAGTACATGAGTGCGTTAATTTCGATCCTCCCCCTTCATATTTGAAGTGGTAACCTAGCTAGGGTTTGGGCTTATATTGTAGCTTATCCATGACTCTGTCAGTCTTTTGGCTGGAAAAAAAAGTTGTTCTATACGTACTTGTGTAGCATTGTAGTTCTTGCTTTATAGTGCACTCTGGTCAGTTCACTTTATTATTGATTAATAGAAACAACAGTTCACACTTTTTTTTTTTTAAAATATACTAAAATGCTAATTGATGTCCCTTAAATCGCATCCTGTTAATTTATAGACGTTTTCCATTTTTTTTTTGGATAACATGTCAGGATTCATTGTCAAGAGAGTAATGAAGAAAGCTCGGAAACAGAGTCTGTTTATTCACTTAAATGCCACATATCGCAGGAGGTGAACCATTTGCATGAAGGGATTAAACATGTAAGTGCTAAGCCATTTCTCTTTGTCTTTCTTTACACTGAGACAGGTGTTTGTATGTTGGGGATGGGGGTTTTGAGAGGATGTTTTGTCCTTAGTGACCCCCTTTATGCATTTGTTTTTCTAGTATAACTTCATAAATTTTCTTGATAAAGTTGTATAACTGTTATTATGCAGTGAAAGTTCAGTGATATGTTGCTTTGCTGAAAGTTTGCTTTATAATTTTCTTATTTGGTCTGTAACTTATGTTTCCTTTCCTTCTACTGCTGAAAAATAATTGGCTCTTGAGAAGTATGTTATAATTTATCTCTAGCACTGTTACCTTCCGCAAAGATACTTTCTTGGTTTCAGAGGTCTTGGGCTTGGGCTATGTTTTTTGGGAGTGTGAGGTAGACACAGGTTTTAGGCTGGTTCAAATGAGTGTAGCACGCTTGTGCATGTGCACACACAAACCAAAAGGAAATTAACAACAAAGAAATTATTGGTAAATTTTTTCCTGTTTAGAAATAATGATCTGGTTAATGATGTTCATGCAGTGGTTAAAATGTAACATGTTAACTTTATTAATCATTGGTATGCTACAGGTTACTAATTTAGAATTACTAATTTAGAAAAATCTAAGAGCTTTTCTCCATCCCCTCATATAAGTAGTGCTGCTAAATGAAAATTCAATAGTTTGACTAATTTAGGTCTATCAAATTGTTTAATCTTATTAAATTTTGTTTGCTATGATGAATACACTTGTGAGCTTCTACTAACCTAGCTGACTTTTGTAGGGTTTAAAATCCGAGTTAGAAAAGGCTTCACCTGCTTTGGGTCGTAGTGCTACGTACTTGAAGGAATCACGCATTAATGCCCTGCCAAGGTTGATGTTATCCTTTTTAAATGATATTTTTTGGATCCTGTTTTCTTTGATGCCATGTGATTTCAGTTGGATTACACTTTGAGCTATACATGTATAGGATTACTTGTTAGGCTTGGTTTCTGCATTGACTGTGCCAAGACATCCTTCTTCAGCTGTGCATTCTAATTCCTATGGGAATGTGGATGGTCTAAACTAACAATACTAGTAATGACTCATGAGACCTTGTTCTAAAGAGTTCTTAAGACTACGGTATAACTTATGATCTGTCTCATGGGTTATAATTAAAATATTGGTTTGAGTTTTGAAAAAGTTGTTTCTCAAATACTGGCCTCGTAGTTGTTCAGATGAAGATTAGTTGCTTCTTTGTCATATTTTATTTCTTCATTGGTAATTGCTGAGTGATGCACTTTTCGACTTTTGCCTTCTCAAGGTACTTGACTGTTCAGTTTGTCCGTTTCTTTTGGAAGAGGGAATCCAACCAGAAGGCTAAAATTTTACGGGTAACGTTCAATATTTCTCCTTTTGTTTTTTCTTTTTTGATTTTTTGATGGTCAGTGTTGGGTTTTGACTAATTATCCTTCAAAGATTTTTCTTGCTATCTGAAATTTATTTTACTATGCCTTTGTGCTTGGTTATCTCAGAAAGTGGATTATCCTCTGGAGTTGGATGTTTATGATTTTTGTTCAGACGAACTTCGTAAAAAACTGGATGGTCCTAGACAGGTATCCTTTTTGTCTTTAAATATGAAAATCTTATGGTTGTTTGTAAAAAGAAAGATGTTTGCTTATTGTGGGTTTATATCATTTTGTATATTGTACCTTTAGATCCTAAGAAATGAGGAAGGCAAAAAGCTTGGTTTGAAAGTGAATGATACAAGTTCTGCTCAGAAGGAAAATGATGTCAAAATGTCCGACGCTGAGGTAAGGAAACAGCCCAACTTAACATCATCTTTGATATGCAGTGATTGTGATTCCCTTCGATGATTTTCATGCTTGCTATCATAAGTATGAAGTAGTAATTTCATGCCATCGATCAGCAATCGAATTAGGACTGGAGAATTGAGTTCTGTTCCTAAATAGAATATTGTGACAGGGGTTTCATTCTCCGTGGAATACCAAGGGCTTGTTTCTGTACTGTTTTTAAAAACAGTTCAGTTTTTTTACTTTTTAAAACTAAAAATTGTTGGATTACTGTTTTAGGTTTCGAAAACTGTTTTTGTTTTTCTGTTTTAAAAGCTAAAAAATGAAAAATGATTAATGTGTTTTCTGTTTTTAGTTTTCTCAACCAGTCTTCAAAACTTGTTCCATTTCTCAACCGGACTCCATCGCTGCCAACATCATGCGACAAAATCCTCCTCCTATTTCCATTCTTCCTCCATTTTCTTTCTAAAACGGTTTTCAGACTAGAGTTATCAAAGAAGTGTTTTTCGTAACTTATTTTAAAAAACAGTTCTTACAAATTGGTTACTAAAACTGTTTTAAAAAACAAAATCAAACAAGTAATCCTTTTCTTTTTTTTCCTATATGCTGGTGAAAAATAAGTTTTTCTTTTATAGCCTATATTTTTTCTTTTACGAAGAAAATTACAGCACTGTTTGTTTTTTTGAAAAGATTTTTTAATTATATTGTTGTAAAAGAAAGACATTGGTTAGCAGGATATGTATATATTTTTCTTTTACAAATAAACTCATTGTTTTGAAGAAACATCGATTTTATGTATCGATCATTCCATTACATCTCATATTCTACATGCTACAGTCAGCATAAATGAATACAATTCCGTGTATTTTGCTTCTTTATTGATTCAGGGATCATCGAATGGAGATGGGGAGGCATCTGTAGTTCCCATGGACGAGGGTAAAAACTTGCAACGATCTGCTACTCATTTATTTTCTGCTGCCAGTAATTTATACACCCACACTAACTCTCTTTCTGCTTTGTTTTCATCATTCTCCGTCTATAGGTGAAAAGGAAACACAGATGACTGGAATTTATGATTTGGTTGCTGTGTTGACCCACAAGGGTAGAAGTGCTGATTCAGGACATTATGTTGGTTGGGTCAAGCAAGAAAATGGTTGGTTCTAGGAAATAGAGTTGTGTTTGTATCTAACCATGTGTCCTGGCCTCTTTCAAACAATATTTATCTTGTGTTGGCAGGGAAATGGATTGAGTTTGACGATGACAATCCCAAACCAAGAGTGGAAGACGACATCACTAGACTATCTGGGGGAGGTGAGATTACATAATTAATTTATGGACATGCGTATTATTTTCTTTTTCCCTCCTCTCCAAATTTGATCCTAGCAGGGTCATCCTTAATCTGTATATTTGTAGCTTGAATTCCTCTCCCCCCTCTCAAGGATTAACAAATTTATTATCATCTTTTTAGTTTTTATGATTAGGAAATCACAAGGGCATTCGTTCTTTTTATAAACTTCAAATTTGTTTATATGTTTGCCCCGTAAAAAGAATTGTGTGATCTGTCTCCAGGTGACTGGCATATGGCGTATATAATCATGTACAAGGCTCGTGTTGTATCTGTGTAATTGGTAGGAAGAAGAGATTTGATGATTTACCTCGGAGATTGATTGATGGATTGTGAGTGAGAGTCAGTGTTTGTTTTAGGTATTGTATTTTTTAAAGGATGTATAAGGATTTGAGTTAAAGCATGGTATGGTGCCATGGATCTTCGTCCCTTCCAATTCCATCAGTTGGGTCCAAGAGGCTGTTGAGTTGAATATGAAGTAACAGCTGTTGTTTTACGATGAAGCCAGGTATATTTCTTTCAAACGCCAGAGCAACCTCCTTTATGAAAAATGCTTAGTGATCAGATATGCTTTTATTGTTGCTGCTCACATGCAGCCTCAAAACCTGACACAGACTTCTTTAATTTCATTATGACAGGTGAATCATTTTTTTTTATAATTTTAAAGATTATTTACCTGTTCAGTTTATGTCAATAACACTAAATCTCTTTAATCTTTTCTTTTTTAACGTTCTTGTAGAAAATTGCTTTTTTATTGGCGATATCAATCGGTGCTTTCTTAACTGAGAAATTAATTTCAAAATTAAAAATCATGTTTAGAATGCACTTGTGATGTTAAATAATATCATTTTCATGCGCTTTTTTAAAGGTACTAGATAGCATTGTAAGTAATTAATATTGTTTCTATTGATTCTTTCCTTGACTGGGATGATATTAAGTGTGGGTGTCCAATCCCAACAAATATATATTTTAGGAAGCCCTTGATTAAAGTGTTATGCAATAAAATTTTTGTTATATTTATGTGAATTGAATCAAACTTTCTTTTTTATTTGGGATTCAATATGTAGAGAAGAAACTACTATCTCCAATTTGAATTATCCTTTTATTTACTTTTATATAAAAAGAATAACGATAATTAATGTGTCGAATATTGAATTATGCGGTTATGCAATATATTAAAAAGATTAATATATTTTAATAGTTTATTAGTAAATATATTTTCATCTAAAATACATTTTATAAAATCGTCCTCGTATGTAAAGATATTACGCTGGTTCTTAATCGTGTCGTTTTTTTTTTGAAGACCATATTAAAGACAATTCAAGAACCAATGTTAAATACTTACCGTTGTAGTTTTTTTTTTTTTTTCCTGAAGCTGCATGAATCTAATAGCACAATAAAATTGTTAATAGAAGATTATTCCGAAGTAAACAAAATATTCATTCATCATTTATTATTCTTTTATTAGAAAGAAGGGTAATTTTTTTTTCAAGAATTAACTTTGAACGGGGATAAAGTTACTTCATAAATAATCATTTTAAAATTTAATTTATAACAAATTACAATGCTTCTAAGTAAACGTAATGTGTAAGCTTTTTATGCAAGCTATTAATTATGATATCTAATTATTACATTCTTTAGCAATCAATTAAATAATTAATTGAGATTTAATATCTCTTCTAAAAGATGAATCGATTTTATTTTTACAACATGATGATCAAGACTGGATTACTCGCTTTCTATACATTGATTTATTTATTTTCTCTATTTAACATTTCAACAAGTCATAAAATATATTATTACTTATTTTAGTAAATTGCATCATATTAAAACGTATAAAATATAATAAAATGAAGGAATACAAAAGAAAACTAAAATTATAATTTGTATTTCGCAAACAAAAGAAGGAAATTAACATCATCAATCCATGAATATTAAATAATAATAATAAAAAAAAAAAGATGAGTTTAATTTAGCTACCAGGGAGGGAGGGGTGAGTTCTTGCAAAACTCTTGATACCTTTCTTTATTTCATACGAACAGAAAAAGAAATCAAATATAATTTTGGTCCATCTAATTAAGAACAAAAACAGAGTTTCTAGAACAAAAAGATCAAAGATTGAACAAAACAAACCAGAAGTTAAAAAACAACAACAACAATACAAAAACAAACTCTTGTATCCTAAATTTCTAATCTCCTGTGAAACGAAATGAATATACAAAATCTTCTGCAACTGAGATTCAAATCCTGAGAGTCAAATCAAGTTCCTCCACCACTCCATTGGAAGTAGCAGCAGCCATTGGAGAAAAACCATTTTCTTCACCAGAATTCTTTGTAATATTCTGTGTGATTTCATTCTGAGATATCATTGCAGAATCTTTTCCCTTATAAGATAAACCAGTATCATACAACGACCCTGAATTTGGTTTTTCACCTCCAAGAACAGAAAAAATCAAAGGTTGATATGAGTTGTGATGCTGATGAAATCCACTCCCTTCACCATTCAAAGTCTGCAACCTTTGAATGGTGGCTTGAACATAATCCAAAGTGTATTGCCCTGACCATTGATGATGATCATGTTTGACTTCAAAATGTGGCTTGAAACGAGTCATGGAAATTGGTGACACCCCACATGATTTTTCTCTCAATCCATAATTTGAATCAACAAAACCACCAACATAAGAACTTCTGTCATATGCAGAAGCCATGTTCAGAATCTTTTCTCTCTGTGTTGCTGCTCTTTCTGCTTTGTGTGCATTCTGATGTCCACCCAAAGCTTGGTAACTGGAGAACTTCTTGTTACAGTATCTGCAACAAAGCTTCGTCTTCTTCTTCTTCATCGTCATTGGCGATGGTTTTTTTGATGATGGAGAACAAACTTTTCCGCCACTGTTTTCTGCTTCACCATTGCGTCCCTTTGTTTTTTTCATCTCTGCAAAATTTCTCTTTGTAGATTTTACTGGTGCAAAGCTATTCTTGACAGCACCTTAATATATAGCAACGTTTGTTCTTACTCTTTTAGCGATTATTATGGTAATTTTGAACATTTCCATATTTAAACACATGATGAGGGTGTATTTTAATTCGTGATTAGTCAAAAAATCTTAATTGTTATCTAATTTATCCTGGGATATCGTGAATAAATACAAAAAAGAAACTGTAATAATTATGATATTTATTGTAACTAACTATTAATTTAAACATACTATTCTATAAAATCAACTTTCTTACAAGTTTAAAGATTTAATTAATCAATTTAATCACAATATACATTTATTCTAATCATCACCTAAGTTACTATAATTATAATTCTGTTTTTTATTAAATAAAAAAATATAGTGATATTCTCACAAAATAAACAGTCAAATGTATTGTCACGCATTATCGTGATACTATATATATATATATATATATATATATATATATATATATATATATATATATATATATATATATATATATATATATATATATATATATATAT
>Ga0099822_1007038_pt1 | contig 14593 bp, 17 predicted proteins | sample CowpeawhiteBW_FD_76839 | JGI IMG/M metagenome (GOLD analysis project Ga0099822, IMG submission 76839) | Root nodule microbial communities of legume samples collected from California USA - Cow pea white BW | ecosystem: Host-associated > Plants > Roots > Nodule | place: USA: California | collected...
AATTTATATTTTTTATGTTGATAACTTTAGTACATATAGTTTTAATTTGGATTAACACAATAACAATCATATATTTATTATGTTTTTAAGAATTATTGTACACACTTTTCAATATTCATATATTGTGTATATATCACGTATCGTGTTCTATTATTTTCAAAATAAACGTATTGACATATCAAGTACATGTTGTATCTAATACACGTATCGTATCCGTGCATCATGGGTGCTAAGAGATAATGTACAATTTTTACTAATTTTGATTTGTGGGTTGAATATGCAAGAAGATGCCAATACCACTAGCAAAACTTTTTTTGTTTTTCTTTCATTTATAGCTCATATTCTTGTTGGTTGCCCAATTTTGTCTAGCGACGCTTCGACAGCGCCAGGCGATAGTGTCGGGGTAGGGGTCTGTATTTGCATGGATGAACTTGATGGCTTGCTCAAGAATATGTGGATTAGTTATGACCGGGGAGGTTCATAACGGAGATTCGAGATGCGTGATTGATGCGGGCGGGGAGGTCCGTATCTGTTGTACTCTTGTGTGGGGATACGAGCGGGAAAGTTAGTATGTTCCGTGCTCACACTTGAGGCTACTATGAGTGGGGAGGTTCATAGTAGGTGTTCACGCATGTTGGACTACGAGCGAGCAGGTTCGCAGAGTTGGACTATGGGCGAGGAGGTCCGTAGAGTTGGACCACGAGCGGGTAGGTTCGTGGGAGCATGATAATCCCTAAAGACCAAGGTGGTGAATGGATCTTTCTCATATAGGTTATGATATTCGGGTAGAATGTGGGAAGTAATTGATGAATTAAAAATAAATGAGAGGGATTAGGTGAGGGTTAAATCTATTATTTATTTATTGTGTTATTTTCTTTCTCAACTCACCCTTTATGTTTGTGTTTGACGATGATCGTGTAACTTGTCATGCGGGAGCAGATGTGAACCCAGGTGAGCATGTTGATGCATATAGACAAAGCGGGACAAACTATGGGGGATTTTTCACTATGTTTTAGTTCAAACATTTTGTAATAAATTTTTATGATGTTTTCTCTACTATGAACTTGTCATAAAGATGGAGTAGTGTAATTGAACTACAGCGAGATAAGTTTTAAATTTTCCCGCGCTTGGGAACTTTATATATTATTTTAAATTCCAAAAGAAACTATATGATACATGCTTTATCTAGTAATATCCACCCAGGGTTTTACAGTAAACAGAACCTATCTTAACTCTTTTCTTTTCCATATCTTAAATCACTTCAAGTTTCATTTGACTCCCTAACTCTAATTCATTGATCAACACATCCAATTGAATCCTTTACATCATGCAATGACGCCCATTTTTAGACCAAAAGTATCCCTAGTAACCATAATCTTATTTTTTTCATTAAGCACGCCAAAACAAGTTGCTGGCCACTCTTTATTGCCTGGCGGAACACAGTTATCGCCAGGCGGTGCATCAGAATTCTAGAACTCTAGATTTCCTTTCACCTGTCGAAAACAAACCCGAATCCCTCAAAATGTGATTCAACCTCTTAGTACAAACAAATTGCATCCAATCACATGTTCACCAGACACGCATTTTCAGCTAATGTAGATAATGTCATCATAAACAATTTCGATATTGGCATATTAAAATCTCGCATTCATTTCCCAAACCCTTAAGAAACCCTCATGTTCATCAAAACCTCTGATCTTCCAATTAGAGTAAAAGCAATCACTATCAATCGATTGTGTTATGTAACATATCAACAAAGACCCATAAACCGTAGAACATCCAACCCATCATGAAAACACCAAAAATCAAACAAGAACACATTGTGCCAATTCGTGCTGCTTGACAGTTCATCATTACCACTAGGTGGTTCCTCACTGAACCCATAACACATGAACAAAATAGGTTGTGCCGCCTGGCAGGCCTTCATAGCCGCCAAGCGGTTTCTGGGCAGAAACCCAGAATTTGCGAAAATAGCACATAATGAAATAAAAATCAAGCATCCACATCATGGCATCATCCAAACAAATTAATTGAAAGGAAAACGCATAAGGACAGCTCCCCTTACCTGGCTTCCTTGCTCCAAATGCAATCTTAATGGATTCTTCCTAGTTCCTAAAGGGCTCCTCTCCTTGCCTCCATTCCAACTCCCCCTCAACACTAAATTTCTCTATGGATCACAATTTCCCAGTTCTCCCTAACCCTCACTACTGCCACACTTTATGGATCTCTATTTTCTCACTCATTTTCCTCTCTCCCTCACATTTCTAGCCCAAAAATAAATAAATAAATAAAACGAAATTAAGTAAAATAAATGGTTAGTGGCCATTAACTGATGCCTTCATTGCCCCTAGTTGCACCATCTCATCCCTTTGTTTTCCCAAGGAATTTATAAGGTTTAGAGGTTTTCCAACACCTAGCAGAAACATTAAAACATAAAAAAGAAAGAGTCTACTCACCTTAGCTAAGGGTCGAACACACATCCTTCCAATTTACTAAGAACATGCTCAACCATCAAACCAATACATGTTTCACATCAATTTCACGCATACATGCTTTCGCATTCACAATATATATGTAAAATAAAACACAATTAAAATATCACACAATTGGCATACACATGATTCAAACCCAAGTCCTTTCAACATACCTTAGTACTTTCAACAATTTGAGCTAGTACTATTCCTTACCTATGGCTTGCCAAGAAATTCTCTTAGGGGTACTTCCAACCCACCTTTATTTGTAATTTATTAATTATTATTTATATAAATTTCCTGGGTCTTATAATCAACATTGTGTTTGATCTTAAAAATCCAACGACATCCAATAAGAGTTTTATGAGGAGATAAATCTATAAGAACCCAAGTCTCGCTCATTTGTAAAGTAGTAAGCTCAGAAAGCATAGCTTTAAGCCAATAATCAAACTTAGCAACTTCATTATATGTTTTTGGTTTAGTCATGGATATAAACATGATAAATTTATGAAAGGATGGTAAAAGGCAAGTATATGAAATGAAATGTTTAAGAGGATAACGAACAATAAGAGTACTACCAGTTGATGTAAATGTACTATGAAAATCTTTTAAGTAAGTAGGAGGATGACAAGTTTTGTTTGAACGACAAAGGGTAGGGAGAGAAGAATTAGTGCTAAGGGAGGGTCAGGAGCAGGAATACTATCAAAGTGATCCGGAAGGGAAAATGAGGAAGGACAAGGTAAGGGTAAGGAAGGAGATGAGGTAGGAGAAGAGGAAGGAATGATAGGGAAATGGTCTTCGTAAAATATGACATGTTGAGATACAGTAATGTCATGATTATGGAGGTTATATAGTAAATATCCTTTGGTATGATTTTGGAAATCAAGAAAGATGGATTGATGAGCACAATGGTCTAGTTTCTTACGTTGAGCAAGGATTGTACTTGCATAACACAAACAACCAAAAATACATAAATTGGTAATGTCACATGCATGTTGATAAAGCTTTTCAAATGGTGAAACATTTTGTAAAAAAGGAGTAGGAATGCAATTGATGAGATATGCAACGTGTGAAAGAGCAACACACTAGCAAGTTAAAGGTTGATTGGATTGAAAATGTAATGCTCTTGAAACATTTAAAACATGTTGATGCTTTCGTTCAACAATTCCATTTTGTTGTAGAGTTTCAATGCATGTAGTTTGGTGAATAATACCCTTTGAAGAAAAATAATCATGTATCAGAAGTTCAACTCCATTATCTATTCAAATTATCTTAATAGGCATGGTGAACTGTTTTTCCATTTGAATGGTGAAATGAACGATGTGGGAGTGTGTTGCAGATTTAGATTGCATGAGGAAAATCCAAATGTAATGTGTATGATAATCTACAATAGTCAAAAAATATTTGTGACCAAACATGGAAGTAGTGGAGCAAGGACCCAAATATCTATATGTAAAAGAGCAAAAGGGGCAGTAGTATAAGAATGACTTAATGAGAAATACAATTTTCGTTGTTTAACATGATGACTTGTATCTCAAGTAAAAGTTTAATCCCTGCCAACCAAGAATATGTGTGTTTCCTTTATTGTATATGTTGAGGGGAAGGGTGTCCTAGACGAAAATGCCACAAGTCTATGGGAGTTTTAGTACATTGGGGGTGAACAATGGTAGTAGAAATAGAACTCCCATCCTCATTTAGAAAAGTGAGAGTGTATAACACAACATTGACATCAACTGTACCAATATGCTATTTGTTGTTCAAATCCTGTATAATGCAAGAATTATGTGAGAAAATTAATTCACAATGAAGTGAGGATAGGAGTTTAGAAATTGAAATGAGATTAAAAGTAAAAGAAGGAATATACAAAACATTGGTGAGGTGGAAAGAATGACAAAAATGAATATTGCCAGAATGTGTAGCATAAACATGTTGTCCCGTAGGGAGTTTAACAAGAAGTGGTTTAATAGCTTGAAAAGAAGTAAAATGTGTTAATGAAGAGGAAACATGATCAATAACTCCTGAATCTAATATCAAGGGAGTTGCAGAATGTGGTTGGATATTACCTGATAAGGAAGTAAGGGAACCAATTTGATTGACATGAGAGGAAGACATAAAAGAAGCGATATGAATTGGTTTGCTGAATTAAATCCAGCAATGCATGAAATTGGTGTGGAGAGAAACGAAGATTAGGATTCTGAGGCTCTAAAGCTTTCCGTTGATCAATCATAATGACTTCACCAATCTCTGTCAAAATATTGTTGATGTCATGCTTAGAATCAAAAAATTTGTATCTAGGGAGAAACCCATGTTTGCAATATCAAATATCAATGGTATGTCCTTGACGAACACAATGAGTGCAAACTTTATTGCAACAAGAAACGGATTAGCTCTTGTGGTTAGGGAAACCATGCTTGCGATAACAAACAGCTCCTGGGTGACCACAAAAAGTGCAGGAAATAGAAGTGGTAGCATTAATCAGAGATTCTGAGAATAGGCACTGCCAATTGACGTTATTGCTGAGCATCATAAGAGAAAATTTTAGAAATCTATGGCAAAGGATCCAGAAGCAAAACTTGGGATCGAACATTGCTAATTGTTTGTTCAACCCGCACAAAAACTGCATCGCTCTATCTTTGAGTTTACGTTGAGTGATGGGAAACGAGACTTTGCAAGAGCACTTAGGTGACATGCACAGACGGGATCTGTACACTAGTTTTCCATTTCGTCCCAAAGAATGTAGAGTTTAGTGAAGAAATTGGTAATAAAAAGATCACCTTGCTTCAAAGAAGAGGCTTCATATTGCAGCTCAAAGATACACAACAAATATGCTTGGGCATATTGTGATTTGAGGTCCAGCCATATATCTTCTGCATTGTCCATCCAAAGGATCCTATGACGAATTTGCTCTGAAACAAAATGCAGAATCCATGAAACCACGATGTTGTTGCAACGTTTCGAAGCGTGATGGAGAGGATTAGAAATCGGAGGTTGAGGTGCAGTTCTAGTCACAAACTCAAGTTTATTTTTCGCACTAAGAGCAGTTAACATAGATCTACTCCACACATGATAATTGTTGGGGTCAAGAAGAGGAGAAACCAATGAGATTGCTACATTTTTACTATGATACAGATACAAATAACTATGTAGACTAGGTGTTTGAGGGTCGGTCATGGTGACAAAGCGAAGAGGAGCCCATCAAATTAAGGCTCGTGATACCATAACAAACATTACAGATCAACATAAGCTCCTTGTTTTATTATGACATAAAAGACTGTTTATATATACAAGGAGTGATGATATAGAGGTATAACAGAAATCTAACAAAGTACGTGAGCCCAAAAGCACCCAACGTAACAAACTAAAACAGAGACGTTAAGAAGTAGTTCAAGAATTAAGATACACATCACTTTGGATTCAAATTTTAAAACATTTGATTGGGAAATGCTACAAGTGAATAATAAAACACCTATGATCTTGTTGCTAACAACTAAGAAAAGAAAAATAAAAAGTGCATACTTTGGGTACAAACAAAGTTAGTTCATATCTTTTAGTTAAGGTATAATTACTGATTTAATCCCCTGATTTTTTTGTTTAGTTCAATTTGGTCCCCTTATTATTGGTTAGTTCAATTTAGTTCCCCAATTATTTAAAAGAATTCAATTTGGTCATCTCTATTAAGTTGGAGTTAACACCGTGTCCGTATAAGACATATGTCAAGCCGTAAAATTTTTAATTGTTTTAACTTCTTTTTTTTAATTTTTAATTTCTTTCTAAATATTTATAAACTGCCACATGTCAGGTTACCGTCGTGCCACGTGGCAGTTTACAGTAGTGACACGTGACAGTAATAATAGTTGTTTTCAATTTAATCCTTTATTTAAATTTTTTGTTCTATTTAGTACCCTATTCTTTAAAATTGGATCGCTTTAATAAATATGTGAACTAACTTGAATCAAAAATTGAAATAGAGCACTAAATTGAAAATAATTATTACCACTGTCATGTGTCATGATTGTAAATTGTCACATGGCACGACAGTAACCTAACACGTGACAGATTATAAATTTTTAGAAAAAAAATTAAAGATTTAAAAAATTTAAAAAAAATTAAAAAATTAAAAATTTTACAGTTTGACACGTGTTCTGTATAGACACGGTGTTAACTCCAACTTAACAGAGATGACCAAATTGAACTATTTTAAATAATTGAGAAACTAAATTAATCGACCAATAATAAGGAGACCAAATTGAACTAAACCGATAAATTTCATCTTTCACCAATACAACCTTATTCTGATTTCAATTAAGAGTATTTCAATCTAAAAATAATTAATATAACATTATGGATTGAGTTTTATAGAGAATTATTCACTTACAGGTTCATAACTCTTATTTCCTGCTAGGAAGAAAAAATAAAAAGGTGAGGAATCCATCGGGCTACCAAGCGAAAACAAATCAATAGTTACAATTAGATAAAGGTGCATATGCAAATATGAGAGAGAACTGAATGTAATGTGAACCTCGGTGAGTGGGTTTCCAAAATGTGAGCCAGAGGAAGCGTTTTGAAATGCAAGGGTTGGAGTGAAACGAGCCTGAGAGGGTTTGGTGAGTAGGTCTCCAAAATGTAAGTGGAAGTGTTTGGAAATGTGGGAGGCAAAAGTTTAAAAGACCACAAATTGGGCCTCATTACAAGTGAGAGGGAAAGTGACAAAAATAGGAAAGAGAAAAGTAAAATATTCATATTTATTAAAAACATGACGGTTAAAAATGTTGTATAATTTGTTACGAAATCAAATGTGAGTCTACGTCCCACATTGACCAGAAATAGGAAGTAAAATACTATATAAGAATAAAAATCCATAAACCTATTACTTTAAGGTTTTGGGTTGAGAATGGTGTCAGTGTCTTATATGGTTGGACTCAAGTCTCATTTGGTGTTGTATCTCCCCACTGATACCCTTCCTTGTAAACCTAACATAATTTACATATAAATTGTAAATTGTGACAATTATTCAAAAATAATAAATGGTGGTTTATCAACTATCATATTATACCGTAAAAAGTAATAATTTTCATTTATCATCATATTAAAATTATCACAATTTACATTATTTTTTGTAGTGTTACCATATCTTAACAAGACATTAATATTTATTATCATTGAATAACATGCTAGGAAAATTCATAAATGTTGTAATGAGATAGCCGTAAAAGTGGATTAATTTAGGGAATATAATCTTAAAAGCCAAAGACAGGAGAAATAGAGAAAATTCAAGAAAAGTGCAAATAATGTACAGCTTTAAGATTACAATTGCACTTCTCTTTTATATTTATGTTTTTCAATTTCACTTCAACACTTTTTAGTCTTTTTGCTGCTTGAGCAAATACTTATTTATTTTTATTTCTCTATTTTTTATATATTTTTTTCATATATACATATATATATATATATATATTATTCTTTCTTTTCTTTGTCTACTAAATGAAGAGAAAAGGGAGAATTACTTAAAAAAAATGCAAATAAAAATAAAATAGTTTATCTTTTCAAAGTACAAACTACCCGATTGAAGTGTCATTTGCTAGCACCACATGTATAGCATTTAAATAGCTAGGCCACCAGTGCTATCACCACATATATAGTATTTAAGTGATAGTAGATAGCGGTCACATTTCCGGTGAAAACGTTCACGGATCCTGCATCACCCGATTACAAATTTTGCACACTGCTACTTATTAATTGTGCACTGATATTCGTAAAATTCATGCACTGTAATAACTGTACAGAGGCTCAATCATGGTGTGTGCAACTCTAGCAAGGGACCAACCACTACAATTAGTGGGCTCCAGTTAGAACGAATTTTTTTTTTTTCAACCAAACATAACAGGTAAAAGCATGATCAGTCTGTGTTTGTATACTATGAAATAGAGTTTATTAGAAAGTAAGAGAAAGAAAAAAAGGAGGAATGTTGACTCTTTGGTCGAGAAGGATTGTAAAAGAAAAAAAAAACACTTAAAATTATGAATAGATCTGATGTCAATAATTTTTTTTTAAAGATGAATGACAAATTATATAACTTTTTTAATATATCATATAATTAATTTTATTTAATGATATAATTAACTATGATGCTGCACATATATAATACCTTATGTGAAAAATAAGATTAAGTAATTATACTTTATAACATTATGTGCTTTTTTACGTGGTAGATAATAGATTGTGAAAAATAATAAGTATAAAAAATCTTGGTGAGTAGAACGGTCAGACCTACTTTATAGGGTTTGGCCCTAATTCACATGGATTAAGGCATACAAGTAAAGAAACTCATAAGATCAAAAAATTCTCAATGAAAAAGTTTAAAAGGCCAAAATGCCACAAATATCTTATGGCTCACAGTCCATCCTGGACTTCCTTTTAAACATATTACTAGACATATAAGTAACAATTAACATGAAATTCAAACTTTAGCTTCAAACAACCTTCCGCACAGGTCCATCCGTCTTGACCTTCATTTCAGGACGGTAAAATTTAAAGGAATTTCTTAGCCAAGAAATAAGGTTGAATTGACTGTGATTGAAAATTAGGTGTTAGTATTGCACAACGGAATGTTTAGGATTTGGACAAAAATCAAGAGGGGTGAATTACTTTTCAATATTAAAATTAATATTTTAAAAATTTTCTGAAATTTTACCGATTAATTTAAATATCAATTCCTTTAAATGAAATAGTAGATAAAATAAAGAGATAGAGAAGAAGAATTGACACAAATATTTATATTGGTTCAGATCAAAAGATCATACGTCCAATTGTTAATCTCTTCAAATAAAGAGATTAACTCAATCACTAACAAATATCATATTACAATCAGATAACAAGATAATAGGGAAAAGAAAAGACCTCTCTTGAAGACCCAAGAGATGAACAACCTTTCTCTGAATCACACAGAGAACTTGACCTAGCTTTCCTACCAACAACAACGACACTCAATCTCCTAGAAACCCTCTTAGGAAAAGTTATCGCTCTACCCACACTAAGTTTTTCAAAGCTCTTTTGAGAACACCCGAATAACCTCTTTTGCAGTCACAACACTAGCACTCTAGCTTCTCAAAAAGGTATTTTCGAAGTTAATCTACAGTTCTATAAATAGGGTTTTCGAAAATTAGGTTAAAAACTAAAACGTCATGTTCCAACAGCCAAGGATAATCGATTATCACTAAGGATAATCAATTATTCCAATAGGTTTTCTGAAAACAAATTTTGAATAGGATAATCGATTATTTCAGGAGATAATCGATTATTTTAGTAGGATTTCGAAAAATAAAAGTTTTGCATAGATAATCGATTATCATTAGTGATAATCGATTATAATCGATTATCACTGCAATTTTTCCAAAAATGAGAAACCTTAGAGAGACAAAGGTTATGCTGTTGATTCTAAGTTTAAGTAAAACTATTCTACAACACACTTATTTTATTTTACAAGATAACTTTAAACATTTAAACATTTTGTCTTCATTCTTGTTTGATCATCATTCATTGCTTGATCATCATTCAAAATCACTAGGCTTCCTTCTTTTTGCCAACATTAGGTTCAATTAAAATTTATAAAAAAGTCTTTACTTTCAATCAAATTGACCAACAATTCAGCCTTCAATAATTACTGGAACACACATTTTTAATCGAATTAAAACATAGTTAACAAATTAATTTCACTTAACAGACAATCAAATATATATACTAGTATGATTCAACAGATATTAAAATATAAATTCAACATACTAAAATACTAGGAATTATGTAGAAAAATGCAATTAATGATAAACACAGAAAAAACTTGCACAACCAATCAAGATTGTTTTCAATCAATAAAACAAACACAATTACAACACCAGATTACATCAATTCACCATAATACCACAAAAAGATTGATTAACCCAGATTTCTTGAAAATTTTTATCAAAGTACAAATAAGGAGAGGAAGATTAGACACTTGAACACAAATTTTTTTGTATTAGTCACCCAAAAATGAGCTACATCTAGTTTGTCAAGGCAACTTTAGTATGACACTCCACTATATCAAAAGTTTTACAAAATTCACCAAGATTACACTTTTGAAAATGTGAAATTACTCTAAGACCCTTGAATCGCACAAGAATCTCAATAAAGCACGACTAGACTCCCACTTACAAACTTGGAATCACACAAGGCAACACCCAGAAACTTAAGAAAGACCAAACCTTGGTGATGAATCTCCCTAGCCAACTAAACCTCTTTCTCCAAGTCTCTTATGTAAGACCCGTAGAATTTAATTAATTAAATAAATAATTAATTAATAAATGCGGGTGGGAAGAGCATTTATGACATTAAATTCTGATTAGTATGATGTAGAAAAGTACTAGCTCAAATGGTTGAGAGTACTTTATATGTGTGAGAGCACTTAGGTTCAAGTCTTATGTATAACAATTTTGTGTTATTATTTGTTATTGTTTTAAATATATGATAATCGTGATGTGGAATAATAAGATATTTGAATTATATTAGTTAGTAAGAAACATGAATTGGCTTGATGGTTTAACACTAACTTGGCATTGGAATGGTGGTTTGGGTTCAAACCTTGGAGAACCTAAATTAAAACCTTATTTTTTTGGTATTTTTGGCTTTGACTTGAATATGAAAAGTTGAGGGAAAACCCTAGTTGTATGGTAGCTGAGAGGTGGCTGGAAAACAGCCATAATGAGATAGTGAGTGTCATTAACAACTAATTAAGACTCAATTTTCGTTTTAGGTAATTAACCTAGCTTTTAGGCACCCTTTAAAGAGCAAAATTGGGTTAATAGAGAGGGTTTTGGCAAGCTGGGATTGTACTCAGAATTAGAGCACGAAAATTATTTAGATTGGTGAGGTTGAGTGAGGTTGTGGGGCTGAATTGAGAAGAATCCAGGAGGGTTTTGGTGATTCAAGGGAGAACTTTGCAATTGTCAAAGCTTTAAGCGTAGGAAAACCAAGTTATGGGAGCTGAACCCGAAATTTATGTTGTTTTGTTAAGGATATAATGTATGATGTACAAATTACCTGTTTTCTGTTGAATAATTTCGCGAATTCTGGGTTTTTGGAAATTTTTCAGAAATCGTCTGGCAGACGATGAATTGCCGCCAAGCGAGATATATACTTGTGCTTGTTTTCTGGGTTCCAAAGAGGAACCGCCTGACAGTGAGCTTGGTGCCGCTAGGCGACGCGTGACAAACCAAATCAGTTGCTGGGTTTTTGCTTGAACTGCCTGGCGGTGATGAACACCCGCCAGGTGACGCGAGCCAATTTTGGCTTGGTTTTGGTGTTTTGAGTGTTTTGGTTGAAATCCAAACGAAAGGAAATGAACCTTTAGCTTTTAATTGAATATTGGATGATAGAGATTGGGGAATTTCGTTGTCAATTAGAGTTAATTTGAGAGAACCCTTATAAACCCTTTTAGGTTTGCGAGAATTAGGGGAGGTTGTGTAGAACTGATCGTAATAGTGGTTAATTGTACTAAAATTGTTGCTGGAATCAGTTAGGGTGTTTAATGGTTACATTGTTATCGTATTTTTTGAGAGAAACGACTAATATCGATAGAGAAAAGCATTGGAGGGGCGTAAAGGGTTCCTTGCAAGTGCTGCAAATTATGGGAAATTGGCCAGAATCCCATGCACCGCTTGGCGGCTCAGGGTTTGCTGCTAGGCGCCAACGCAGAGGCAATGGGTCTGCGTGGCAGCTGGATACGGGGATGGTTTTGGGTGCTGTTACAGTTTTAGTTGGGATTAATAGATTAGATTCTGTGATATCTGGGGGAATTTGATGATGGAGTTCTTGGGCATGAATTAAAGAGGTTGGGATTACCTTAGGATGTAATGATATTAGCTATTATAGGTCTTGCTTATATCAATTATGGCATAGTAGGAATTCTGGACTTGGATAAGTTGGGTGCAAGGAGTTTAGAGACTTGACCTATTGTATTGAATAGAGTTTAACTCAAAGCTAACGCTAGAAAGGGGAATGCGTTGGGAATGGTTGTAATGACTAGAATTAAGTTAAGGATTAAGCACTAGGAGTGCATTGTGGTGTGGTAGTGTTGAATAAGGTTGGCTTTAAGAAAGCCAAATTGTACCCTTGTGTGGTTGAATTTAGATGAAAGTAGGGAATTGGACAGTAAGTAAGCCACTAGAAAGGAAATTCCATAAACTGGAGGAAATATCGTAAGTCATGATGCTTGGGTGAGTAATTTAATCTGTGCAGGATTGCAAAGAAACCAGAACCGTGTTTGTACTGATATAGCGCCTGGCGGTGGTTTTAGACCGCCAAGCGATAGCAACAATGTTAGTGGGGTTTGGTATGAATTCTGCCTGGCGGTGAAGGTGGATCCACTAGGCGGTTGCGGCGGAATCAGTGAGGTTTTAACGTGGATGCGCCTGGCGGTGTGAACTGTCCCGCCAAGCGGTGTCTTCAATTTTTGGTGGTTTTGAGGCGTTTGGCGCCTGGCGGTACGTGTCCCCTGCCAGGCGATTTGGAAGCTGCTAAAGCCTAGCGGTACGTGTCCCCCGCTAGGTGATTTGGCTGTTGTAAGTCCTAGTTTTGAATTTGCAGGTGTGATCTACAAGACTTTTGGTGATGGTTCAAAGGTGAGATTGTTGGGTTCCTTGAGTTGAGCTCGAAACATATCCCTTGAGTTGAGCTCGGGATAGGGGTTAACCACGTAGCATTCCTCGAGTTGAGCTCGAAATGCATCCCTCAAGTTGAGCTCAGTGTAACATCCCGGTCCGATATTACTAATTTAAATAAAATAAAGTAAAATAGTATTAAATATACCATTATTTTTCTAAATGCTTTTCCAAAATGTGGGAAAATTAAAACCCTAATAAAATGTCTCAAAATTGAAAACCATAAATTAAACTTTAGGTTTACATAATTCAAAACTGATCAACTAAATGGTTAAAAAATAGTCAAACATAGTCTATAAAACTTCCTAAGTTATCCTCTCTCCGACTTTAAGTGTCACCAACTCCACCTGAAACAACATCTGCTCCCGTGTAACGAATTACACGATCATCGCCAAACACACACAGAAAGGGTGAGCTCATGTAACAATATAAACGTATAATTTAATACATATAAGTTCATCCCAAAATTAATTTATTTCAGCCAATGCTTAAACAAGAAACCTTACTGCCCTACAGTTTCCAACCCAAAATTTCTTAACCATGGACCCAGGATATATATGCTTCCAAGAACCTGCCCGCTCGTGGTCCTACCTCTACAAACCTCTCCGCTCGTAGTCCAACTCTACGGACCTTCCCGTCCGTAGTCCATCACACATGATCTAACAGCTACGAAACTCCCCGCTCGCAGCAGTCCTCAAGTGTGAGCACGAAACATACGAACCTCCCCGCTCGTATCCTCACACGAGAGCACCATAATATGAACCTCCTCGCTCATATTATCACGTGTTCACCACCAGCCATGAACCTACCCGCTCATGACACAGTCAAGCATTTCCTGGTCCAAGTCCACATCGGAACACATTAAAATGAAAGTAAGAAAAACACATTGCCCTATACAATATACACACTCAAACTGGTCTTAGGGATTTAAATACTTCCATGAACTTTCCCGTTCGTGGTCCAACTCTACGAACCTTCCCGCTCGTAGTCTAACATGCGTGAACACCTACTATGAACATCCCCGCTCATAGCAGCCTCAAGTGTGAGCACAGAACATACAAACCTCCCCGCTCGTATCCCCACACAAGAGTACAATAGATACGAACCTCCCCGTCCGCATCAATCACACATCTCCAATCTCCGTTACGAACCTCCTTGCTCGTAACTAATCTAGCATATCCTGACTAAGTCATCAAGTCCATCCATGCAAATCCATTTGCAACGAACCACTACCCCTGCACTATCGTCTGGCACTGCTTAAGCGCCGCCAGGAAAAATTGGGCTGCAACCACCTAGCCCATACTACCACAATCACCTTATATTATTATATTATCTTAAAATAATATAATAATTCAAAATTTTATATTATATTGTCTTTAATACAATAATCCAAGAATACATAAACTACCAAAAGTTTACTGAAAGTCCATA
>Ga0099822_1007045_pt1 | contig 14586 bp, 13 predicted proteins | sample CowpeawhiteBW_FD_76839 | JGI IMG/M metagenome (GOLD analysis project Ga0099822, IMG submission 76839) | Root nodule microbial communities of legume samples collected from California USA - Cow pea white BW | ecosystem: Host-associated > Plants > Roots > Nodule | place: USA: California | collected...
TTTTTATATATAATATATATTTTAAAAAAAAATAAAATAAAAAAAAAAAGATAGTTTTTATTATTAATATATATATATATATATATATATATATATATATATATATATATATATATATATATATATACCAAATTGATTAATAGAACAATTATAGTTAAGGTATAATTTTTAAATTCAATTAAGTTGGTTAACTTTCTTTAGAAAAGTGACAACTTACGCTAATCAAATTATTAATATAACATTTACGTTAGTTGATAACTATGTTATAAAGAACAATGTTTATGTTAAGTAAATGGTTCATACAAATCATTTATTACATATACCTTGTATATCTTTTAGTAAGAATGACTAATATTGTTTCTTTAAGGGTTAATATAGGTGATGTTGTATATGTTTGATAATACTAATAAAAGAGTTTCTTGTCAAAATTATGGCTTATACTATTACACTCATGATGGATAATTTTCTTTTAACATTACTAAAATGAGGAGTAAAAGATTTATTCAAGAAGTTAAAAGAGAATGCTCAACGATATATGGTAGTAAACGTTAAATTTAGGGTTAGTATTCTAGAGTAATTCAATGAGGTAACTTTTTTGAATAGAAGGGGTTAATTTGGTTAGATGAATGATTATAAGCTCTATTAGTGAGAATTCATATTTTTGTTACGTGAAAGACTTCTACAAATAAATTTTAATAAATTAAAATACCATTTTATTATACTAAAACAATATCAATTTAAGTGAAATTAAAATATTAAAATAAATTTTCAATTCATTAAAATATTTTTGTTCGAAAACCCAACTTAAGAACATTTTAATAGATTGAAAACCTTTTTCATCCATTAAATAAAATTAACATTTTAAAAAAGTTAAAACTCTTCCAAATGAATTATCCATTTAATAAGATCAATGATACAAAAACCACGTACAATATATTTAAACTATAAATTACAACCAAAAGTTAATATCATAATATCTTCAACATTTGCATCATTATCAACATAGCATTGTGATTGGAAGTTTTAAACTTCAAACTTCTATAACAATAAAATCTCCTTAACAATGACTCAAACAATAACCACAAACACATAAGACAAGGCCTAATAACTATTTGAAAAATATGTGAATATTCTAGGATCCATTCTTATTCTCCTTATATGTTTCACCTCATTCCATGAACAAATGATTTATCAGCTTTATTAGAACCATATTATGGAGATTGAAATTGTTGATTTGGTTGGATTTTTTTATTACCTTCGACTATTCCTCTTAAGTATCAAATTTAGGATAAACAAACACCTTAAACAAAATAAAAGGAAGTCTTTTACTCTTTAGCTTTTTGTTCCACAAGCAACTTTTATATACACTTGAACATTGTTAAGTGTGAAACTAACAATGGTGTTCTCTTTTCCTGTAGCACCCCAATTTTCTTCAGTTTATTTGAATCTTCAAAATAGAAATGTCTTACAACTCGGAACTTTAAATAAAATAGAAATCAAATGTGAAACAAAATACTTTAAGATTACTCCATGTTTCGGTCTTGACCACACCCATTGTTGTACATCACAACCTGAATTATTTTTCTGCTCCCATGTAAAAGACATGATTATTGCAGTAAAAAAGAATTCAAAGAAAAATATAAGTTAACATAATAAAACATAAACAAAGAAAATCCTAAGTTAACATAATGAAATATAAACGTCCTTTTTAAAACTCACACCACCATCTCCTACAACCTCTCCGACTAATGAAGCAAACTCAAACACATTTTTTTTATCAATTAAGCAAAACAAAGGACTAGCTAGCTTTCCTCACCTTTTTCATTTTGCTTCTTATTTCTTTTTCCCGTGCTTTTCAAATGCTTCGTTGAGGTGAGTTTTTTTATTTTTTATTTTTTTATTGGCAATTGTTAACTGTGCATGGAAATTTGAACCCAAAACATCTTCTACCCTCCTTTTTAAAGGACATCAAACCAACCTTATTTATCAAATTATTAGCAATGAACCCACAACATTCTTCTCCATTCTCTTCCTTCTAACCACTGGACCACTTTATTATTATTCTATAGATAATTATTATTATTCTATAATTATTATTATCTTTATTATTATAATATTATAAAAATATTATCACTACAAATCAATATGATATTTAGATGGTTAAAATTAGTTAAAAATTGTCATAGATGCAATTCTAAATGGCTAAAATAACTGCTAAAATTACATATGTTGTGACAAGAATATTTTTAACCACATTTTTATCACAAAAAAAAAGCATATTAGTAGTTAAAAACCGTCATAAAATATACTCTTTTATCATATTCTAATAATTAAAAACTGACAATATATTATATTTTATCATCATTTAACACTTTTTAAAGATTTAAAACCGTCACCAATTATTTAGAATATTTTTTTTAAAATTTCAAATATTAATTATTTTTTGCTAGTTTTATAATAAAGAATTAAATTATATATTTTGTTTAAAATTATTTTTCTTAACATGATAAAACTAGTATCAATAAATAAATTTTCATTTAACCTAAACATGTCATTTTTTTATATAACACACAACAATATACATTATAAAGCATCTATAATATGTAAATTAATCAAAAGTCAAAAGAATAAAAATTAAGAAATGAAATAGGCCATCAAAAAGGCAAACTTTACATGTTTTACATTCAATTTTTACAAGTTTTTTAGCATGATAGAAATGAAAGGGTTTCATCCAAGTTTTAGATGTTTCTCCATATGTCCTTTAAGACCATCAATCCAACCATAGCCAACCAATGCCAACTTATGACGTTTGGCCACTTCAAGTTGATTTTACATACTACTACGATCAAAATTTTGATAAGTAAACAACCAATTCCAGAAATCACTGCAAAAATGAAGGCATCGTGTTTGATGGACTAACTATTTATGTAGTGAGATGTGTTTTCGTGCATATTTCTTCTAGGTAATTGCTCCATAGATCCTATATATATCTATATGAAGAAGAAATCATGTGATAGGGGATTCTTATTTTTACAAATGATACTTCTTTAACTTTTTAGTTGTTCTACCGGATCGATCGCTCAAGACCTTTGGTCTCTACCCAGACTTGATGAAACAAAATGGGATTACATGCAAGAAAAAAGAAGGTGAGGCATCTTTTGGTTCCAAAATAGAGGAAATCCTATAGGAGGAAATAGGAGTAGAGGGGTTAGAAATCTTCCCTATCCAGAGTACATATGAAGGAGGGAAGAGGGAAGATGTTTTCAATGTGGGGGAGCATACAGTCTGGGACATCGATGCACATAGAAGAATTTACATGTCTTTATTATGGCGGAAGATGAAGAAACATAGATAGACGGTATGGATAAGGAAGTTAAACAGAAGCAAATGGAGATATCTTTGTTCTTAACAGGGGGTTTGACTCAAACCAAGACAATGAAACTTAAAGGATGGGTAAATGGGAAGAAGGTTCTGATCTTAATTGATAGTGTGGCAACTCACAATTTCATTTTAGCCATTTTGATTGCTAACATGCGTCTGCTAGTGGAAGAAACACCACCCTACAATGTTTGTTTGGGAGATATCAAAAAGTAACTAGTGGGTGTTGTCACAACGTAGTCGTGGAATTGGAGCATCATGTGGTGAAAGAAACATTTTATTTGTTTGAGTTAGGAGGTGTTGATACGATCCTATCCAGGAAAGAGTACGATCGTTTCTGTATTTGAATCCTCAAGAGACACGACACGAATAAATCAGAGAAGGACGCAAAATAAGATAGAGATGAAGGATGCCACAATCTAGCAAATTGATAAGTCAAGTGAAGATTCGCCACAAAGATGTTAATCTTTGATAAGAACCAGAGGCCTAAGCCAAGAACCAAGAGAATCCTTTCTTTAATGAAATCAAATCCAATATATGACTAAAACTGTCCACATTAGTTCTTGGTACCTCTATATATAAGCAACAACCCAAAGCCCAAAAACATAGAAACATAACTAATTTCTAAAAAAAAAAACCCAAAGTTCAAAAACATAAACTAATTTTCCTAAAAACTATCCTTCAAATGTGCTCCAAGCTATAATCTTTATATCATTTGAATTTCCAATTGCTTGTAGCATCAGGAGCCTTGACTAGATTTGATCTTCCAATCTCTTGCTCCTTGCCCTTATCATAGGTCCTTTAAATTGTAAAGGTTCATCTTCAAGTTATTATTGTATGGAATCTTAGGATAGTCCTCTATCATTCCCTCCTTCTTGAAGAGAATTTGTCCTCAAATTCCTACCAATTGAAGTTTAGGAGATCGTCTTCTATCATATCCTCCTTCTTAAAGAGAATTTGTTCTCAAATTTTTCTCACTTGAAGATTCCTTATCATTCTCCCTTGTTTGGAGCGAATTCGACCCAAATTTTGGAAGGTCCTCCTGGGTCAAATACCCACCTTATAGTGATATTGTTGATGGCTCTGCAGTTATTGCACATCCTCCACAATCCATCTTTCATAGGTACCAAAATTACTAGAATAGCACAAGGACTCAAACTTTCCCGAATCGATCATTTTTCCATAAGTTGCTCCACTTGCTTATGTATCTCTTTAGTTTCTTCTAGTTTACTCCTATAGGTTAGCCTATTAGGAAGGAATGCACCCTGAATGAGATCTATATTATACTCAGTACCCCTTTTAGGAGGTAAACCATGATGGATGTCTTTAGGAAAGACATCACCATACTTCTTGAGGAGTTGCGCCATACCTAAAGACAAATAAGCTTGCTTAAAAGAGAGACAAATATTGTTAGGCATAAGCAAATATAAGAGTTGTTTCTTAATCAACGCTCTGGTTATCTCTTTTTCTCTCAAGAAAAGGCTTTTATCACTCTTTATTTTTTTACTTTCCTTTTTCTTGCCTTTTTCTGGAACTTTTTCTCTTCCTTCTGTTCCCTCTTGCTTTTTTCTCACTTTCATCTTAATTTGATCCTCACAAACCTCTCTTGGAGATAAAGGTGTTAGGGACACCTTCTGCCCCTTAAACAAGAAAGAATACCTATTGGTTAGACCATCACGGGTTACCTTTCTATCATATTGCCAAGTCCTCCCCAACAACAAGTGACTCGCCTCCATAGGTATCATATCACATACTACCTCATCGACATATATACTTATAGAGAAAGCAATGTTCACCTGCTTATCTACCACAAATTCTCCATCCGCACTCAACCATTTTTAAGTATAAGGACTAGGGTGCATAAATGTCACCAAACCAAGCTTCTCCACTAGTCGTTTACTTGCTACATTTGTACAACTTCCTCCATCAATGATCAGTGAACACACCCTTCCCATAACCATACATCTAGAATGGAAAATATTTCTTCTTTGGGTGTCATCTTCATCCTTATTCATACTACCCAACAATCTCCTAACCATCAAGAGATCTCCTCCAAAGGTGGTACTTCACACTCTTTTTCCTCCCTATCACTGCTAGATGATTTGGATGATTCACCCGCGGAATGCTCACTAATGTACTCACCATTTTCCAATAACATCATAGTTCTTCTATTGGGACATTCAACTGCTATATGTTCTCTACCCAATCACTTAAAACATTTTTTTTGAACCAGAACTGAAGAATCATCATTATTAGATTGAGAAGTTACTTTACCATTTGAAGACACCTTCTGCCTAGATTTAGGAATGGTAGAAGTAACTTCCTCCTTCTTATAATTCTCCTTATCTCTCCATGAGGAGGATGACTTCTTGTAGGCGTTTCTTCTCTTGAGTTGTTGTTCCACTTTGGTGGCTTGGTGAATAAGATCCTCTAAAGCCTCATAATGGTGCATTTCCACCACATCTTGAATCTCCCTATTTAATCAATTCAAGAATCTAGCCATCATAGCCATAGGTGTTTATTCCACTTCAGCTTTCATCAAGGTGACCTCCATCTCTTGAACATATTCTTCAACACTCATATTGATGAGTTCAAATTTTTGCCCTTATTTAATATTTAATATGGGGATTTAATTGAATTTTAATGTTTAAAATATTGATTTAATCAGAATTTGTGATTATTGGATTTATTGAATTCATAAGATAAAATGGCGTGAAAATTGATTTTAGTTGCATAAAATATTATTGGATATTCTAACATTTGTTGATGCAGCTGAAGTTTAATTTGAGTCATTAAAAGTGTGGATTTGAAATATTCAAAGTTACAAAATAAGTCTAAAATGAGAAAATTCCGGGAAGGAATAGTTCAGAAGCTAAATGCACCCCAATTTTTATTTTACACACTCCTCCTACAAGTGGACCACCTAAAAAACCTATTTTGCACCCCTCCTACCACTTAAACTCCACTCAACCAGATCATGCAATGTGACAATCCTCCACTAATTAATCTGTCCAACCACATGATGACACATGTCATGATCCTCCACTAACTAAATTGACCAATTAGAGCTTGCCACATCATCATCTCCTTCCCAAACAGAAACCCTAACTTTTCTGCTTTCCCACCATTACCACGCCGACAGTCGTCAGCCATCCTCCATGCCGTCCACCGTCAGCCACGTAGACGGAAACCACTACTGCAGCTTTGTCTCCACCATTGCAGAAATGCAAACAACAAAACCATTGTCGCAACAACCACCACGACCTTCAAAAGTGGCATCTATTTGAACTTCCAATGTAGAGCTTCATTCACGCATCATCTTCTTCCTTGCAATGTCAACAATGGATGCCACCGTCAACTCCGTTCAGTTTCACCAACACAGATTGGATAGCAGAATCTACATCTCCATTAGTCGCGAGAACCACTTTTCGCACCTGCATCTGCACGCGCACCAGCTCCACCACCGTCAATGAAATAGCAGCCATTGCATCCACCATTGATATGCGTGAACCTGCATCATTTCAACACCCATGGCAGCCACTGGCAGCAAATTGTCAAACCATCACCATGACAAAGCACTTGCAGATCTGCAATAGCCAACAACCACGCATCCATGGTAGCGTTTAAACCACCATCACCTCAGAAACCACCGTGAGCCAGCAACGCGCCACCACCATTCGTCGAGCAACCACAAGGGCATCACTCACTTGGAAGCATCACAACAATTGTCAACATGGAAGCAACACTTGGGAAACCCTAATTCTAGAGAGAGAGTCTCTATACCACGTGTTAGCTTCTCATAGGGCAGTCAATTGGTCAAACAAGTCAAATGGTCAATGGAGTAGTCAACTCTGGTTAAATTCTGGTCAATATTGCAAAAATAGTTAAACAAGAGGGGCAAAATTGGAAATTAGACAGAAATTAAGTTGCTAATTAATTAAATAAAGATAAAATATTTCAGCAACAGAACATATAAAGCCCAAGTCCAATCGAAGCCTATATAAAGAGACCTAAGGGAGCAGAAGAAGGACACTTAGCAACTCTCTGATTTTGGCAAATATCGTTATCCACTACATCTCTCGTTCTTCCTTTTCTTTTATTTTTCTTTCCTTAATCATATTATCATGTATTTTATCCAACCCATGGAGGGCTAAGCTTTTAGGGTTGATTCCACTGTAATTTCTTAACTGGATTCTAAGGTTAGATGAATTAATATATTTGTTCTTTTGATTCTTGTTGAGATTTATTTTTCATTTATGTCTTTTGATTCTTAATCTAGTAAAAGTAATTATTTTTACATTATAACAAGTTAGCATAGTGTTAAATCTACAAAACATAACAATCGTATGAGTATAAGGGTTTTTAAATTTTAATTAAGAAGTTACTTTGATTAATTTTAGAAACTTTCATATGATTGCATGAGTTTTTGCTAATAATTGAGAAATTACTTTGATTAGAGGTAAAAACTTAGATTAGAATTAATCAAGAAGTTACTTTGATTGATTAACCTTTTACTAGATATAAGGGGTAAAAGAATAGACATGATTAAGACTAATAATGTTTAATTGAGAAGTTACTTTGGTTAAATTTACTAGGATTAATTTACAAAGTTCTTGATTTTAATTGAGAAGTTACTTTGGTTAAAAGTGAAGACGTCAACAAATTAATTAAGAAGTTACATTGATTAATTTGAAATCTTCAACAAGAAATCAATAACAATAATCTTTAGAAAACCAATGATGAATCCTATTTTGAAAGAGCAGTGGAATTGAGCTATTTACTATTACTGTGTTTACTTGTGTGTCATTTATTCTTTGAATATCAAAACCCCATATTTTTATAGTTACTAGTTTTAATTGCATTTTTATAAGAATCAAATATTTGAAATTAATTTTGTATTCATTGAGAGACGACTCAGGGTTAACTTAATCCTAACTAGTTTGTTAACTACTAATTTGCACAATACTGAAGTTGCTAAAGTTAAGTAGTGGTAATTTGATCGCTTCACGACAACGATATCACATATTTCCTTATGTAAGTCTTTGTAATTTGTTGAAGATCTCCTTTTTATAATAAGAAGGTACAAATCTTTCCTTCATAGCTACCTTTAATTGATCCCATGTAGAGATTGGCAATCACCTTCTAGCTATGTCCATGGTGATTTGATTCCACCAATTCATAACATAGCCTTCAAACTCAAAGGAAGCCATAAGAACCTTATCATCATCTTCATAGTCGTAAGAGCTGAAGATTTGGTCAAGCTTCATTTCCTATGCCAGGTAGGCTTCTGGGTCATTAACTTCATTAAATTTATGAATTATAATCATCCTCCACATCTTATCTCTTCGAGGTGTGTAGTTCCCAAACTCCTCTCGTCTTTGGCCTCGCCTTGGTCTAAAATCATGCTTATTTTCATCATTATCCCTCCTAAGCATGTGGTTCCTAAATGTCTCTCGTCTTTGGCTCTCCATGGTCTAAAAACATGCTCCTCTTCATCATTATTAGAAGAATGATATGAATCATCATGTCTTCTTCTTCTTCTTCTTCTTATTCTTCTTATTCTTCTTCTTCTTCTTCTTCTTCTTCTTCTTCTCTCCACCCCCTCTTTTGGAGCCTTTGAAACTATTGTTGATTGTTTTGTTGCATTTGTTTCATTTGTAATGTGAGCTTATCAAGTGCAACCATAATTGTCGCAGTCTTAGGTGATAAATGATCACTATTCTGGGAAGAAGTCATGTTCTACAAAAAAATGTTAGTAATAGTAATTTTTTTGTGTGGAACTTACCACTCTTATAAGTGTTTCACTCAATTTTCCACTTGTGTATCACACTTATAGGCTTTTTCTTGAATGTACTCTCTTTCCTTTTACCACTCAAATTCCCTTTAGGCTTCGCAAAGAACTCTAGTAGCTTAAGAAAAAAGTGAACAAACAATGTGAAAAACATTGCGAGATCTAAATCTTGACTTAAGAGGTTAAAGAAAATACAAAACTCTTGACAAAACTTCAAGGAATTTTAAAAACACAAAACAAGAAAATTAAAATTAGAAAATAATAGGACTACCAAAGAGAGTTAAAAGAGACAACACGAAGACTCTAAGAGAAAGACTGATTGCAAGTAAATATCAATAAATCACAAATAAAATTGCAATAAAAAGTTGTGTTGAACTACCCTTTTTTTACGATCCTTATTTTTTTTCAATATATATTTGTTTCCATTTGACTTGATCCACAATTTTTTTTTTTGCAGTTCAACACACAAAAAATAAACAATTTATCCTTCAAACCCCTAGACTCATGTAAATGAAAGTAATTGCACTTGCAAATCCTCAAACACAAAAATAAATAATTTCCACGAATCAAATGTAGAAATACACAATTTAAATGAATAATAGAAAAAAAATACGAAAAATTAAAAATACAACAAAATTGGAAAAAAAACCTTAGGGGTTTGACTCCTTACAAATAAGAATAATGAAACAACAAAATTTCAAAACAAAGCATAGAACACAAAAACATTCAAAAATTTTAGGTTTTTTTTATATGACAAAAAACTAAGATAGAAGAAGAAATTCAAACGAGAACCTTGTCCTAGATACCAGATGATATGATCCTATCCATGAAAGAGTATGATCGTTTTTGTATTTCAATCCTCAAGAGGCACGACACGAATGAATCAAAGAAGAATGCAGAATAAGACAAAGATGAAGGACGCCACAATCTAGCAAATTGATAAGCCAAGTGAAGATTCACCACAAAGATGTTAATCTTTGATAAGAACCAGAGGCCTAAGCCAAGAACCAAGAGAATCCTTTCTTTAATGAAATCAAATCCATTATATGACTAAAATTGTCCATATTAGTTATTGGTACCTCTATATATAGGCACATAAAATCCTCAGGGGTTACCACCAAGCAAGCATATGGACCATAAAATTCCAATTAAGACGGGAATAAACCCTATTAATGTTAGGTCTTACTGTTATCCACATTTATTGAAGACAAAGATTGAGAAACAAGTTGCGGAAATGCTGAGAACAGGGATTATCAAACCCAATGTTAGAGGTTTTGCTTTGACTATTGGACATTGAATAAGACTACCATTCTTGACAAGTTTTTGATACCAGTGAGGCACTCCACTGGACTTCCTAAACCACCAGGCTACAACCTCAAGTGGTCACGTGTTACCCCAATACAAGATACACTCGTAACTGGGCCCCAGCCAAAGCATCGTATCATGAACATCCCTTAAAGCGGTGTAGAAAACTTTCCTCACGCACCATCCCTGGACCAAATCCGCCTGGCGCGCATCTCACGCCGCGAGGCGGAATCGAGCTCCAGACCGCCTGGCGGGCATCACACACCACCAGGCGCCAGGCGCCTGTAGACTCATCACTGCACCGTCACCGCATGGCGGACACCACCCTGCCGCTAGGCGCCATGCACTGTCGTCACCGCCTGGCGCACCCATCACACGCCGCTAGGCGCCAGCCTCCCCCCAGGCCTTTTGTTTCACCATTTCGCCTGGCAGAACCATCCCTGCCGCCAGGCGCCCTGCTCGCGCTGTAACTGGTTTGTAACCTGTCTGCCTGTCGGCTCGCTCACGCTGCCAGGCACTATACCAGTAGCACAATGCTACTAGTTTTTAGGCACTTAAACAGATCCCAAAGGATCTCAAAACATACCACTCAAGGAATTACGACACAACACATTACAAATATGCATATAAATCTCACCAAAACAGGGATCATTAGGCTTAACCCCTCGTCCATAATTTATACATTGTGTCATACCCCAAAGTTGTCAATACGGTATTTACATATACTGAAGGACTACACAAACATGGAAATATTTGATCACAACCAATCACAGGCATCACTCTCAACCACCCAAAGGTAATTACAACACTAACATGCATTTTTACACACTGCAATAACATCTTTCTCAAATATTGGCACACAAGCAAATTTACATAAATGTCTCATTCTACTTCACTCTCCATGCATTACCAATTAACCCACCCAAATCAATTAACTAGTGACTATACAATGTCCTCATTCCAGCTTTCAAATAAATACAGTCTCTATTAATGCCCGAGTTCTCTTCACCTCATTACTCTTCCACTAAGCCCTATCATGCATATTAATTCACCCGGCACAACACCCAAAACACGAAGAACACACAGAACCCAAACCACCAGCGAACCTGAGGTATCGCCTGGCGGCCACCCAGAACCCGCCAGGCAGTACTTGCCAACAGAGCTTTTACCCGTTTGATTCCAGTTCAGTTCTGGTTCCTAATCACCCCAACTCACAATACCTATATTCACACTATCACAATATTGCAAACACATACATGACAGAGTTCCTGGTTCGTTCAAATTAACATTAATTCCCTCAAATAGTGTATTCATCATAGTCATCAATCAAACTGAACTCTACCCAATCCCCAACATAAACGCTAACCTCTAATTTCATATAGAATTCATGCATCCCACATAACCATAATTACACAACCAACTATACTCATCAAAATTCGCATTCAAGCATAAGATCGTCACGGCAACATCACAAATACCACAAAATACCCAAAACAACCAAAAGTTTCATAATCGTGCCCGCGTCGCCTGGCGGATCATCCTCTGCCGCCAGGCGGTTCATGGAGGAAACCCAGAAACTGGGTCTGCAGCTTGTGTCGCCTGGCAGGGCATGCGTGACCGCCAGGCGGTTTCTGGAAAATTCCAGAAACCTGACTGAACTCAGATGAAAAACAAGAACATGCAATACCAAACACTTGACAATTCACGATTACATACAATTGCAAATAAACCAATCAAAAGGAACTCCCCTAACATGGATTTCCTTGCTCAATTTGATAAATTTGCTACTTCCTCCTTGTTTGCCAATATCCTTCTTGCTCTTCTACCAATTCAGACCCACAACCTCACCCAACACTCACCAAGACTCTCCTTTCATGCTCTGTTTCTGGTATAGTTTCAACCTTGCCAAAACCTTTCCTAATACTCAAATTTTACCTTTTAAACGGTGCTTTAAAATTAGGTCAATAATGCAAAACGGAATTTCCACTTAATTGATGGTTAATTGTCATTCATGGTCCCTTTATGGCTGTTTTATAGCCACCCATGGCTGCTAGATCAGTTAGGGTTTCCTTTAACCTTCCCATTCCATCCAAATCCAACATTAGCAAAAAAAAAAGTTTAATTTAGGTTTTCCCAAGGCTTGAACCCACCACCATGCCATTGCCAAGTCAATACCAATTCAATGCTCAACCACTCAACCAAATCATGTTTCATACCAACTAGTATAATTCAATTACTATATTTTTACTTAACACGCACATGCATATTATTAAAACATTAAAATTAAATACTACACAAATGGCATACATAGGACTTGAACCCAAGTCCTCTCACATAATAAAGTACTCTCAACCACTTGAGCTAGTACTTTGCCACATCATGAAAGTTAGTATTTAATGTCATAAAGTCTTCTCTTACCCACATTTATTAAATAATTATTTATTTAATTATTTAAATTTAGTGGGTCTTACAGGGATCACTAACGCACTTGTAACCTTTCATTGTGTTATGAACACAATTTTGAAGCCATACTTGAAAAATATGTATTAGTATTTTGGTTAAATTACTCTTTTGATTCCTCTATTTGTCAAGAAATTTCAGTTTGGTCCTCAACTTTTTTGTTGTCTCAATTTGATCGTCATTTTCTTAAAAATTACTCAATTTGATCCTCACCATTAACTTTTACCAATATTAGTCCCAATACAATACATTTAAAGTTTTACCTTTAATAAAAAACATACCTTGAATTAGATCATGGTTTTGAGAAACTTCAACTCCAGTCACGGGGTAGACTCTTCCTGTTGTGGTAGGTCTTATCTTGGGTGTAGTAGGATTGAAATGTGGCTTCTTTTGTCTACACTCAGAGAGTACATGATCAAGTGTTCCACATTTGAAATAGATAGGTCATTTAAGATTAGAATCTTTAATATAATCATCTTGTCTGCACTTAAAGAATCTGATATGACTATTTACATATCTACTAGAATTTTTTGAAGAAGATTGGCTAGGTTGAGATCTCCATTGGGGGTGATTATAAGGTTTTTCCTTATTATGTCTTATTTGTCTAGGGTCAAAAACTGGTTTGTTCTTTTGAATGTATTCAAAATATTCAAAAACTCCACTTGTGAATAAGTGTAGGAAAATTAGAAATTTCTGGTATCCCTAATGCTTTCCTCAATTCAGGCCTAAGTCCATTTTCAAATTTTATACACTTCATCCTCTCCTCTAGGTGATAAAAAAAGTATGGTATTTTCCTAATTCTTCAATCTTGAAAGCATATTCTCGTATGTCATACTTCCTTTTTCCAACTACATAAACTCTATTTCTTTTGCTCTCCTCATATCATTTGGAAAATATTTTTCTAAAAACTTTGTTCTAAATAATTCACAAGTAGTAATTATTCTCCCCCTTCAAGTAATCTTTTGGTACTATCCCACCAACATTCAATTTCTCTAATCAACGTAAACACAACTTAATTCACCTTTTGGTTGTTAACATATTTCATAACTTGAAATGTTTTTTTTCATTTCCTTAATCCACAGTTCAACTTTTTCTTGCTCATTTCCTTCGGAAAATTGTGGAGGTTTATTTCTCCTAAATTAAGCTAAACCTTGTGACTTGGTAGTTCCTTCAAGTCTTTGGTTCCTTATTAAAGGAGTAGTCATGTTTATGGTAGCTTGCAATGCTTCAGTCAATTCATTGTTCCTCCTATTATTTGCTATCTAGAATTGTTAACTTAGTACTTGTAAAAAAACATCTTATGATGAACGACATGTCTCGCATGAAAGGTTACTTTGATACCATCTCAGTGTGATGTCCTTTCACTTACATATGCCAATCTATTTTTTTTTATTATATATATATATATATATATATATATATATATAATACTTGAAATTTGATAAAATAAAATCAAAGAGGAATTTATACATATGTCATTTATCCTTGTCTAACATAATCAATTATTCGTTATTATTATATAATACTTAAATTTTTATAAAACATAGATCTAGACATAGGAACATAAGTATATATATATATATATATATATATATATATATATATATATATATATATATATATATATATATATATATATTTTTAAAAAAAAA
>Ga0099822_1007057_pt1 | contig 14573 bp, 7 predicted proteins | sample CowpeawhiteBW_FD_76839 | JGI IMG/M metagenome (GOLD analysis project Ga0099822, IMG submission 76839) | Root nodule microbial communities of legume samples collected from California USA - Cow pea white BW | ecosystem: Host-associated > Plants > Roots > Nodule | place: USA: California | collected...
TATCTCTTTCTAGAATTTGTTTTAACACCTTACAATATAAGTAAAAAATTATGAAACATTTTTATTTTTTCGAATTTTCAAATATAATAAATTTTAATTTATGCTATATTTTCTCTTTTATTATTTTTTTTTTTTTTTTTTGCGATTTAATCACTAATATTGATGGGTTCGTTGACAAAAGTGATCCTCTAACTATGTTTTATGTTTGGATACCTTATTTCAAGTCTATAAGTTTTGGGTAGCTTTATTACTTAGATTTTTGGAAATTTGCTTTAAGGATGAACATTCTAGGTAAGGAAATCTATTTATGTTTTTAATAGAACCTTGGATAATCTTGATGTAAGGGTGATGTAGGTATAGATAGTATCTTGAGAATTTGTGTGAATGCTAGAATCTGGATGTTTTAAGTTATGTTTTTGATGAATTTATGATATTTAGGAATTTGATGTGAGTGTAAACATGCATACTTTGAGACAAAAGACCAAGATTAATTTGAAATGAGTAAAGGATGATGTTTGAGAAAATCATTGTTTGGATCGATAAATTTAATTAAATGCAACTTGTACTATTAAAATGTTGTCGAAAATTATCCTTGAAAATTGGTTTGATTTTGCTACTAAGGTTGATTTTTTTATTCTTTTCGCTTAAGTTGGGGATTTTTACTTGAGCAAAAATAATAAAAACACTAGTGCAGAATCGTGTTTTTAACTCACCTTATAGACTTCGGTTACTGCAGAACTGAAGCCTATAAGGACGCGGTGGCATTTTTGAAATTTTTCGAACTTTTTTGCCTCGGGTCCCTATCCAACCGAAGCTTATATAAGAGCTTTTATGCCTCGGTTATCACTCAACCAAGGCCTATAACTCGTCAGTGTTTCCCAAATTTCAAAATTGCCACTGACAGCAGAGGCTTTGGCCTCGGGTGGAATAGGACTGATGCCTATACAACTTTATGCCTCGGTTATTAATGGAACCGAGGCCATAGACCTTATTTAGGGTTCCAAATTCGTGAACCCTGCACCTGTTCATCTTCTTTGCGCGAACCCAAATCGTGAACTGGTTTTTTCTCCTTTGCACAACTCCCCCAAAACGCAACCAGACCGGGAGCGAACGCGACGTTAGACCACCGCGTGCCACAGCGACACGCAGACAACCTTTGTTGCGACGCCATCAACCTCGCCACTATTGCTCTGTCTTGCGAATCAGATCTGCCTCGCGCCTCTAGCGACCACCATGAGTCGCGCCACCGCAGGAACATCACATGCGACTCGCGCGCGACTGCACCATCAACACCGTCATCGGAAACCTCTGTCGCTGCCACTGCAGAATCACCACTGCGAGTCGCGTGCCGCTGCAAAAAACCCCTCCCGAGTCGCGTCGACACTGCATGAACCACTGCTTGCTGCGGAATGCACCTCCACAGACCTACAAAAAAGGCTCTGCGAAAAAGTGGCTTCGGTTCTCACATACCCAAAGCAAAAAAGTCCCTCTATGGCTCTGGTTCCTTTGCAAGCGAGACCAAAAGGCACTTCCTTTTGGCCTCACCCAAATATGCCTCGGCTCTAAAACCGAAGTAGAATGACGAAAATAACTAGGGCCAAAAGCCCTTACTACACTGGTGAAACTTAAACCTTACTTTTTGCCTTTCGCTCAAGCGAAATTTTTTTGGCTCAAGTAAAAATAGAATTGAAAATTACCTTACTCTTGACCCTATTTTTTTCTTAAACGGAGAAATTTTCACTCAAGAAAAAATAACACTACAACTCAAGCACAATCTCTCCAAAATTCACTCAAAAGAAGAAATTTTCACTCAAGTAAGAATATTTTTGCTCAAGCTAAAAAAATATTTTCTTTTATCTTTAACTGATTGAATATATATGTTTTTGTTAATGTAAGATGAATATTAATTTTTATATTTGATTGCTTTGTGATTTTATTTGAATGAGTTATATTCCTCTACAATATTTATTGAGATTGATTGAACTTGTATGAATTTGAGGTCATACATATGGGATAATGTATGAACCATTGTTTGAGTTATTTATTAAGTATTGAAACCTCTGCTATAATCGAGTTTCCCTTGTTTTACTAATGATCTAAGTCACATACTAAAATATCAAGTGGGGAGAAGTAGAGGGGAGAGTTTTTGTGTCAAATGTTAATCTTTAACAGAACATACTTAATATGGATATCAATCGTATTCCATTTGTTAAATATCTTTTCACACATAGATCCATGTGTGATCTTTATATTTTTGTTTGTTGTATTTGACTGAAATTGGATTATTTATGAATTATTAATAAAGTTGTTTCATTTATACACATATATGTTTATATGATATTTAGAAATACTTTATGTTATTTATAGGTCATCTATTATAATGTTTTATAGGTTTTATGTTTTATTTTGTTATAGACTAACTAGATCTCAAAACTAAAATAAGTTATACCGATTCATTTTATGTGGAATGATAATTCGTAATATCATGCTTTATTTTTTGTTTATTTTTATCTTTTATCGTTATGTTATTATTATTATTTTAGATATTTTAGGTTTTATTTAATAAATTGGAAAAGATGAGTATTTAGTTTACATATTTAATATTTTGCAGATAAGCATAAATATTAAAGAAATTAAGAAAAATATCAACAAAATTTGATTATCAAAGTTATCAACAAGAAGATATATTTATAAAGTTGGTTACTCCAATACAAAATCAAGTATAAAGTTGCAGACCTAATCCAATTCAAAAAAATCTATAAATAAGAGGTTTGATAGAGAGGTTAAAAGAAACCCTTCAGGTAGAAAAAAGACCCTTTTGGGGGGGAAAACCCTATTGGGGGAGAGAGGGAAAAATAATTACTTTGGGAGAGAAGGACACTTGACCTAAAAGGAAAGATGATACAGGCACATTCTAAAAGCTGAAAACATTCATCTTCTTCATTATTCTAGTATTCAGAATGTTAAGGAGTAGCTAACTTCCTTATTTATGGGGTTTGGTATAATGTATTCTTAACTCTTTATGAATTCTACTATTCAATGTAATTATCTTCCATCACTCTTTTGTTCTATTCTTGGTTTAAATGCATGATAATATAGTGGACAATTAGTTTTTGGCATTGATAGTTGGACCAAAAACTTGTTACGGAATTGACAAATGTATCAAGTCGCACAAGTAATATAATGGGCAAGTCCTGATATTGTTTCCCACAAATACTAATGTGATTTAATATAATTGGTTGTTTACTAATAAAGGCAAAGAATAACGAAACATTTTGGTGTATAAAAATAAAAAGTAAATTCAAAAATAAAAATATAATAGAAATTTGCGCAATGGAAACAATCAACTTCATCTAAGAAATTATATTGTAAAAGCTTTACCGAGATTGGGTTCCATGACATTCAAAGTAAAATCAACAAACTATATAATTCTACTTCCTTCTCTTACATTCACATCTTTTGTAACAAGTCACAATTTTGTCATAGACAAGTCTAAACTTGAATAATAAAAATTCTATGTCTAGCAATTTTTATTATTAACTTCGTATTGTTGAACTATATGTTGATGTTAAGAATGATCAATAACCAAATCTATGTCTAGCATGTGAAATCAATTAGTTTTTTTATCCTACTCAAGTTTCCCAAATATCTTTTAGATCAGCCAGTACTCCCAAATATGCACCATATATAGAATATGCAATTGAAGATCATAATCAAGTTTCTCAAACTATCTTTTGAATCAGTAGGTACTCCTACATGTGCAAAATTTCTAGACTATGTTGTTAAAACAAGAATAAAGCACAAGAAATAATGGAAAAGACTTATATTGAATGATGAATCCACGAAGAATTAAGAATATGTTACACCCAACTCCTGTGAATGAGGGAGTTAGTTACTCCTAGACATATTGAATATTAGACTATGATGAAATTGAATGCCTCTAGCTTTCAAAATTCCCTTATCTGTGTCTTAACCTTTGTCTAACTTACTTACTGGATTGTAAAGTAAGGTTTTCACACACTTATATACTTTAAATTAAATTTATTTCTAATAATTGTGAGACTTCCAACACTGAATAATTGTGGAAGAGAAAATATCAAGTGAATTCCTTCTTCTTAGCCAAGAGATGTAAAAAAGAAACACTACAAGAATATTCTCAATTAGAAACCAATTTTAGAAATAAAAAATAGTTAGTCACTATAGTGTTCAATTTAGATACCAATTTACAAAATTAAAAATTATTGGTTACTAAAATAGTCACTATTATAAATAAAAAATTATAATTGGTCACTAAATTGATTACTAATTAATTAGAGACCAATTTAGAAATTAATTCATTTTGGTAACCAAAACCTAGATAGTTAATTTTTAGTAACAAATTTCTTTTGGTAGTCAAAACCATGATAGTTAATTTAGTGACCAATTATAATTTTTATTCACAATAGTAATTATTTTAGTAACCAATAATTTTTAATTTTGTAAATTGATATTTAAATTAGCCATTATAATTACTAATAATTATTGATTACTAAAATTGGTTACTATCTAAAAGTTTTCTTTCAGTGAAATCTTGTAATATTATAACAGATTATATCTATAGAAAGAAAAAAAGTAAGTGTAACAAAGAAGATCAAAGATACGTGTTTCAGAAAATTGTGAATAATATTGTTGAAGTAGTAATTATGGTATAACAAATTATACTTTTTATTAATAATTTTTATCTTTAGTTGAGTTTTGTTGTTTATCATAAAAATTAAGTTTGAGAACACTCAAATTATGTGTGAGTAATGATTTGTTTTATGAATTTATTAAAATGATTATAAGTTAAATTAAAATATTTCAAGTGAATAACTTTGTATATTTTAGGTTGATTTGAGTAAAAAAAAATCTCATTACAAACTTCATTTGAAAAAATAAATTATTTTTGAGGTATAAATGTATATGGACATAAACTTTGTTGATGTAATAGTTTTATTTAATGAGCATAAAATATAAAAAACAAATGAAGTACTATATAGGACATGATTTTGTAAATAGTTCATTTAAATTTGAAAAACATGTTTACGTTTTCATCCAACTCTCTCACCTAGCATTGTGCTCACTTATTAAGATTTCTTATTTAGAGGAACTAGGGACATGATTTTTTTAGGATCACAAGTGTGTTCACTTATTGATATTTGAGAGAGAAAGAAAAGAATAGAAAGATTCTATGATTTTCCATCTCTCCTCACATGGGTTGATTTGAGAGTCATTAGCGATAAAATACTATTATATCATCAATTCATTTCCACTTTTTATTCATTTGCTATCTATTTTAAAATTATGTTTATCCAAAAAATTTTCAATATTATATGTTAATTTATTGTATTTTTATTATTTTTTTATTAAATTTTTTTTCAATTTAATCATTTAAATATTATTTATAAAATAAACTTAACCATCTAAATATAATTTTAAATTATTTTCAATATCAAAGACAATTTAGTAATCTTTCTTTTCTTTCAATTAAATTTAATTTTTAATCTATCATATAATTAAATCATTCTCAAATTTTCACAAACTTTAATTCTAAGTCACATTCAGAATCTCAAATCACTTAAAAATAATAACACAAATTTTATCCTTTAATTCACTCAAATCCATCATTTCCCTACTCCAAATCATTTCTTATATGTGAGCCCATCCTAAGAGCATATTTGTTTGAGATGATTCTTAAAATCAGTAGATTTGTGAAAATGAATTGTTAAAAAAATTTGTATTCGTTTTAGATTATCTGTACAAATTTCTAAAGATGGATTTGCACGAATAACCACCTAAATCTCATCTCTCCGTAAAGCCACAAATTTGGAAGGATTCATAGCAATTTGACATTTATAACCTAACGAGACATTTGCTTTGTAGATATATTAGTATGGCAAGGCATTGTCCGGATTGATTTGCTCTCATTTTGTTAATAACAATTTTAATTTTTAGAAAAATGAGTTAGAAAACTTTTTCAATTATTTTTAAAGGCAAAATAAATACTGCATGCCACAATAAATAATAAAAACAATATATATAATAATAATATTATATATTAACTAATAATTTTAAATAATTATTATTATAAAAATAATTATAATAATGTAATATAATTTATTTTTGTATTAATTTTATTAAATAATAATTTTTAAAATGTAATATTTTTAACTAATGTAAAAATGATTTAATACATTTTTATATCAAGAATATTTTAATAATTTTTAAATTTTATCTATTATAACTTTTTATTTTATTTATCACATCACTCAAATCATTTATTAATTTTTATCAAATTTATATTTAAATTCACTCACTTTATTTTTTAAATTCACACAAAGAAAAACACACACACATCCACCCAGATAAATCCATTGAAATCCATTTTTACACTATTTTTCAAATTCATCTATCGAGGAGAACACAACCTAAGTCTTGGTTATTTTCTGTCTACAAATAATTACATAGATAAATCAGTAGTCGCTGTCCACACCTATGTGTCAAAGAAAATGATATTTCGTTTCAATACGTGAGAAAAACTGATTTTTAAATGCACGGATTTATTCAATATCTTTTATGAAAAATAAATATAAATGTAATACATTTATTTAGTTACGATAAAAATATTATTAAAATAAGATTTTATATATGATTCTGTTTGTTGGATAATAATTTATTCAGTATTATTTATGGTGTACTAATATTATTTCTGTCGGTATTTATTGACGGAAGTGATGATGATATAAAAACGTCATATCCGTTTTGGCTAAGAATAGGGATGAACTTTATTTTTCGATGAACAATGTATAAAAATATATATTAATTTACAAATGATTCATGTAAATCTGTTTATAGTTGATCAAACTAAAAACGTTAGGACAACTTTACTCATTCAAGCTCACAACATTATATATTAATTACATGTTATGATATAATATGACATTATAATACATGATATAATATGTAAGGTCTAATTTTGTATCATTCAATACTTGTCACTTGTTCACTGGTCTCAGTGTTCTTGCATCTGTCTCCAACCATGTAGTGTATTGTCGTCTAAAGTTATGGTGTTTAAAGCCATCATAAATCTCTCTTTATACTTTTTCCGGTACCACGTTCCTCTTTTCCTTTCCACCTCCAAACTAAGTTCAGGACAAACTCTTCCATCAAATGAGCATATTGGTCCGTTACCTTTATCATGTTATTATATTCGTTATTTATAATAATATATAAGTAGATTTTTTTTTTCTGTCCATATTTTATAATATCAATTTTATTTTTTATAATATAATTATTTATTAAATTTATTAAAATTAACGGTTATTTTTACTTATTTTTATAAAACTGTTTTTTTTTATTCATCAACAATTAATTTTTCTATTCATTTTACTTTATTTTTGATAAATATAAATTTATTTTATATATTAACTTAATAACATTACACTATTATCATCTACTAATTCATATTTTAAAAATACGTATATTTTATATATTTCATTATCATATATCTAAAAGAGGTAAGAGAAAAAAGTGAGTGTAAATCACAGGACTCTCATAATTTTGCTTCTTACATCAGAATTTTGTTATTATAATGTTCCAGAATTTTGCATCTCGAATGAAACAAGGAGTTTCAAAGGAGGTTCGTGAGAAATGAGCTTCATTTTTTTTAAGTATTTATAAAAGATTATGTTAGGTATTTTATAAGTTTTTATGTGAATCTTAGATGTATAGTAATTCAGTTTGGAGTTGTATTATATTTTATATAAACATTATATTGTATTTCATGTAAATATTAGATTGAATGAAATTTGTTATATGGATATTTTGGGTAATTATATACAAGTTTTGTATGTGGTAGAAAGCATAAACAGATTTTTCATAAAAAAAAAAAAATCACTGTTTATATCGGTTAAGGTCACAATCGGTATAAAAAGATTGAATTTTTTTATACCAGTTGGAACTATAATCGATATAGTAAACCTTTTTTTTGTTGTAAAACTATCTCTTCTCAAGTGGACTTTCTATACCAATTTTAGAAATGGTAAAAAAATGATATAGAAAGTTTTAACTTTCTATATTGCCTGTATTTATACCAATTCTAAAATCGGTCTAAAAAGTCTTTTTTAACTGGTATAAAAAGTTTATTCTGAACAAGTGGGTTGAAAAGTTGATAAGCCCACTTGATGTCTCACTTAACCTAATGAAGAAGGAGCTGAAAAGTATGAAAAAGACAGAAAATGGGTAATATTCACTTGAAAAAACATAAGCATATTGAGAGAAAGGAGGAGAAAAAAATATTCATGTTTTTTCACAAAACTGTGACTGTAAATCAATATTGCAAATTCGTTCACTATGGGATCATGCTGAACATTTGACAACAGGATTGGGACACCCTATCCTTCATTATGACCAGTTGGATCGTTGATACTAGGTCTGAGTTAGGAAATATTCAATTCGCACTGTAGTTGTGTATTTAGGTTTTCTTTATCTTTCTTGTTCTCTATTTGCAAGCTTTGTTGCTTGACTGTTTGTTAGGTGTTAGCATTATTTTTTGTGCAGTTGATTAAGACTTTTTTGTACCCAGGAGTAAACCTTAGTTAGTCCTCAAGATGCCATGGTCCCTCTCCCAGTTTTTTTTTTCATACTTTACCTATTAAAATTTATGATATATTTATGACTTTTACAAAAATTAAATTAATTATAGAAAAAATGTAATTATTTGTTGAATTATAAAAAGATAAAAATATTTATTATCACTTTTTTATTTACTCACTTACTATTAATTAATAATTTTGTAACTAAATTGTTAATGTCATATTCAATAAAAATTAGATTAAAATTTTAACTTCAGTATTTTATTTTTAATTAATACTCTTAATTATAAATTTGTAAATCTATCGATCATCTTTGAACTATAACAATTTGACAAGAATAAATATATTTTACTTGAACATAAATATTTTTTTTGTCAAACATGATTGTGAAATAAAATGGAAGATAACTTTTTAGCATACAATATAATTTAATTATTTACATTGAGAAAAGTATAACTAAAAATTTATGTTTTGACTTAATTATTGATGGGTTCAATCATTTAACAGTAAAAAAAAAAAAATTCAGTAAATATATATGACTTTATAATTATAATTAAGTTATATATTTTTTTATATTGGTTATAGTGATAAAATATATAAATTTTAAATATATTATTTTGACTATCTCAAAGCTAATAGTCAATATCCCTCACCATTATATCCTTTGTTGATGTAATCAACTTATTTCTATAATCTACGAATCGTAATTTTTACCTTTGCTTTGAATAGTTTTCCACCTTAAAAATGTTGATATCTTTGTGATTTTTGTGACTTATTTTTTCTGATTTTGTTCATCATAGTTATATCTTAAGTTCATAATTACATCATAGTTTTATCTTAAATATTACACCACTATTTAATTCAATCGTTATTTTTAATTATTGAATTAAAAACGTCATGAAACAAATACATATATCTACCCACATTCTATTATTCACGATCATGATCATGGAATGAGTTTTCTTTCATTTGTCGCTATTAAACTTTTTTTCCTCCTTCAATAAATAAATAAATAAATATATATATATATATATATATATATATATTTATATTGAAGGAGGAAAAAAAGTTCAATAGCGATAAATGAAAGAAAACTCATTCCATGATTGTGAATAATAGAGTGGGACACTGACACAGTGTTTTGCTACTTACTACTTTAACCTAAAACTTCATTTTCTATCAAGGTATTACACCTATAGTAATAAATTGGAAAAGAAAAAAAAAATGAACTTGTATAGTCAATTTCGTTTTGTTATCTTGTCGTTGAAAAGAGTGTTTGAGGACGACTTCATTAAAAATTATAGTTTGAGTAGAAATATAGTGAAGAGATACTTCCCAAAAGGTAGTTATGACTCCTCTCGTGTTCATGGTCGAACATGTGTAAAAAATAATTGGACCTTGCAGCAGTAAAAGTTGTTTCACTTTATTATAACATTAAATAAAAAAGTTAAGATCCTCTGTGAAGCTTTTCAACAAGCAAACAGAAAAGAAAAGATTTGCAATAATTATTTACTTCAAGCCTTTATATGGAAGGTTCGGGATGAGGGAAGATTAAGAATAATAATGATAGCATGCGACGTCAAAGCTCTAAGAAAAATTATTGGTTCTGTTCATCAACAATTTAAAAGAGTGAGTCCAATCTTATTTCTTTCTTAGGATGTAATACCTTTGCTTAGCAACTCTCTGATCTTCTTATAACAATCTTTTTGTAATTAAAAGTAGTTTAATTAGGAGTGGCTTTGTTCTCAAGTTTTAGTTGATTATTATCTAAACAATACTTGTGGTTTGTGGTTTTATCTGATACAGTGAAAATAATACTTATTATTATTAGGCTTTTAGTCGAGAGTTATTATTATTATTATTATTATTATTATTATTATTATTATTATTATTATTATTATAATTATTATTAGCGTAAACATAAGCGTTATCGCGTCTGTGTGTACGCATCTTTTAAATATGAATGATATTATATTAGTAGGTGACAATAACATAAGGTTATTAAGTTAATATATAAAATCAATTTATATTTATTAAAAATAAAGTGAAATGAATAAAAAAAATAATTGTTGAAGAATAAAAAAGAAAGAAAAATAATTTTATAAAAAATAGGTAAAAGTAAACGTTAATTTTAAAAAATTTAATAAATAATTATATTATAAATGATAGAATTGGTATTATGAATGTGGACACAAAAGAAGAAATCTTCTTTATATATTATATAGATTATTATTATTATTATTATTATTATTATTATTATTATTATTATAAACAAACCAAGGTGGCAAAAAATCAATGCAAAAGAAGAAAAGTGAAAATCGAAAAGTTTGATGGTGTAAACTTGAAATTTTGGAACATGTAGATTGAAAGTAATATATATTAGAAATTATATAAACTGTTAGAATATTTATATCAACGACAATATAACAATGTTATAGTATATTTAAGTATATATTTACAAGGAATTTGATTGTTTCCATTTGTCACCAGGACTGTTGTGAATAGTAGTGGACTCAAAAGTAAGAGTTGGAGGATTTTTCTCTTTTAAAAAAAGGTCCATATCATTAATTGTTAGATAAAAGTTTAGAGATTTTTTTCCATCCTCAATGGATAACATAAGTAGAGAAGCTGATATCAAAACAACAAAGAAATATCAAAGAAATATTTAATATGCATAATTATTATGCAATAAAAAATTAATGTTCTAGAATACGCAACAAAACATGCATATAATACCAAAATTTTCCTTCATTCCGTCTAAGGGTGTCAAATGAAAATTAATAAGAAATATCATTAAAAAGTAAAATATAATGCACAACTTATGTTATTAGTGGCAGATCTTCAACAAGTATTTAGTGGTGTCAAAATTTTTGTTGAATTACTCTTTTGGTCCATTTTTTTGTCTAAATATGTCAAGTTAGTTCTCTAGTTTTTTTAATCTCAATTTGATCCTGATTTTTTTAAAATTTGATACAATTTTATCCTTTTTCGTTAAATTTCTTAAGTGAAGTGAGAATTTTTCATCAAAATTGAACTAGGATTATATCAATTACACCAAGAAAGCAAATCATCCTTATCCACAACATCAATTTTGATGCAAAAAATCTAGATATGATTCAAGAAATTTAACGGAAAAAGGACCAAATTACATTATTTTTTCAAAAATCGGGACCAAATTAAGTTTAAAAAAAATAGGAAGACCAATGTTATATTTTTTAACAAAAGTAGGAAGTGAGAGAGTAATTCCAAATATTTTATATAAACTAGTAAAAACATTATATTTAGTTTTTTATGATGATAAAAAAATTATAATTATTGTTATTATTATAATTATAAAATAAAATATAAATATTTTTTCATAATTCATGTCATAAATCGATAGGATACAAGACAAATAATTGACATAAAATAAAATTCAAAGCACATTGTATTAAGAAATAAAATAAAATACATTAATAATAAAATACACATAGGGCGTGATTAATATTAATGTAATATAAATTTAATTAATGAAATAATTAAATTATCTCATTCACACAATAGATGAGTTCACAATCATATAAAATTATATTACTCAAGCTTAACAAAATATAATAAAATTTTAGTATGTATTATGCCTGAACAACACATTAAATAACCACATAACATGTAAATATTGATATAAATCTAATTCAAGTATAAACATGCTTCTAGGGAAAGTAGTCAACAAGACATCAACATAACAAGAATTTGCACAAAAAAAATTCAGAACCAAAAACTGATAGTACAATATTTAATATTAATTTTTATTCAACAATTAATTAAAATAAAATAACTACAGGTATCCAAAAATTACAAAAAAATTAAATAAACCAAATAACCAGAAATATCATTATTTAAGTTAAAAAAAATTGTCCACAAATGGGGTGGTGATTTTAATGTGGTGGTGGTGGTTGTAGGGTAGTAATGGTGGTTTTAGTTTGGTGATGGTGGTGGTGGTGGTGACAATAGTGAAGAGTCACAAAATGGAGGTTCAAGGTAATGAATGAGTGAATGGTGAGGGCCATGATGAAGTGAAGGTTAAAGTAACGAAGTAGAGTATGAAATTAAATTGAACAAATTTAATTAAAATATGAACTTATTTGAATTTATTTTATTATATTATAATAAATTTTATATATATATATATATAAAACTTTTATTTTTATATTAAAAATATTTAAGTTAATTTTCTAGAAGTTAATCAAAATAAATAAGTTTAATCATGGTTAAAAATAATAATACAAGATAATTTTATATTACTTAACATTTATTCATTTGAATCTTCCAAATTAAATATTTTAATACAAGTTCTTCATATCTTTATTTTATTAATAGTATTATTATTATTTTCTAATTTTAGGTTATTATGACAAATATATATATATATATATATATATATATATATATATATAAATATATTAAAATGTAAATATAATAGAAAAAATATAGGTATATAACGTGAAATCATTACACTATAAGAAAATTTTGAAATAATGACAAATTTTAGTGACAATAAATATGTTTAGAGATTAACTTTTTAATTAGAGACCAATTCCTTTAGTAACCAAAATTTTAGTAACTAATATCAATATTAATAACCAATTTAAAGACTAATTCATAATAGAAATTATTTTAGTTACTAATTCACATACTAATTATAATGTTTTGAAATTATTTAACGGTTATCAATAATTTTTAATTTATAAATTAATATCTAAATGTGTCAACTAATTGTTTTTATAACTAAAATTGGTCATTATGTAAAGATATTTTTGTAATGATAGTCATTAATTAAATAATATAGATTAGTTATAAATTCTTATATACATCAAGAGAGAGAAGACAAAATCAAATTGACATATCCTACTTGCACATCTTAAAACTAAATATAAGTCAAGATTAACATTATGATGTTAATATAAAGTAGGAGCCAAGATGCAAGCCAATTAGTATTTTCTAACAAGTATAGTCAGCGTCAGAAATGCTCCCGTTATCTTCCTACCCCACCCACAAATAGCATCAAGTGTACACAAACATTATCAATGTCTATATTCTTATAAACAGCGAGAGAAATTCTTACACATTCAAGTGTCCAGGTTTACATTTATTTATATATATTTTAAATTTATTTTATTTTAGATTATGAAAATTTTCAAACACATAATTGTATTCAATGTAAATCTAAAATAACATTTAATATAAAAAAAAATCAATAACGTTAGATTAAAAAGATTATATACATTAATTTTTGAAGTTTAAAGATAGAATATATAAATGTTTACATTTTTAACTAATAATATTCTTCCAAATTAAATGTCAGTCTAGAATACTGTATAATACGTAAAGAAAAAAGTTGATAATGTTGAGTTAAAAAGATTAAATCTATTAATTTTTGAAGTTTGAAATCAGAACGTATAAAAATTTGAGTGAAGAACAAATTTCAATTTTATATCCAAATTTAGAGTAGAAGCATATTTAACTAATAATATTCTGTAATTTAATTTACATAAAATGTGAACAAAAATATCATATAAGATGTAAGATATAACAAAAATTCTAAAACAAACATTTCCGAGTTATGTAAAATAAGCCAACGCAACTATCAAATATAGATTGAAAATATGGGGTGCAGGAAGCATTTGCGAGTATTTAAAAAATATGAGAGGTATAGGAAAATGATATGGGGGTGTAGAAAGCAATTGGGGACTTAAAATTAAGCTGAGTCCAATAACAAAATAAAAACATTTTACCCTCTTTCCGGTTTGGACTTAGAAGGGATATGACTCATTTGGAGACTATTTGTGTGTGCATGTCTTTATTTTCATGACACCTCTATAATAATATATATATATATATATATATATATATATATATATATATATATATAAAAAAAAAATATATTTTATATATAAAAAATAAAAAAAAAAAAAAAAAATATAA
>Ga0099822_1007059_pt1 | contig 14572 bp, 9 predicted proteins | sample CowpeawhiteBW_FD_76839 | JGI IMG/M metagenome (GOLD analysis project Ga0099822, IMG submission 76839) | Root nodule microbial communities of legume samples collected from California USA - Cow pea white BW | ecosystem: Host-associated > Plants > Roots > Nodule | place: USA: California | collected...
ATAAAAAAAAAAATATTTTTTTTACAAAAAAAAAAAAAAAAAATAAAAAAAAATTTTAATTACAAAAAAAAAAAAAAAAACATGGAAATACATCCTCCCGTTTAAAAATTGTATATAACTTCTCATGTATAAAATTTTGTATTCATTTTTATAGATATTAAATAGGTTTAAATAAGTGACTGTATATTAGGTAAATAAAACCCAGAATTTCCAGCTAAGAAGATCAAATGCAATTTTGACAATAAAGAGTTTTAGCTAGCCTCGAAACCACTAACAGGAAATCTGCATGCCATTTCATTCAGTGGGAAGGTGAAGTTGCCACTCGTAAAAACTAAACTACGACTTATTTTCACCTCAAACAGAATCTTAATAGAAAAGAACAATACTAAATACATTTACTACCTCTTAACGACAACTGTTGCTTTCTTATTTTCAAGAATGATATGCGTATTTGTTCTTATAATTATGAAAAACATGTATACATTATAAAAATTAAAAATCGCAAAAATATATGTAAGCTATAGCGTAAATCTAATTCGCAAGTCAAGCAAGATCTAGGTACTGGATATTCGCAATCTACAAGTATAAACACACCTGATTTAAATGAAACTCGCTCCCTTCAATTAAAGAGTACATAATGAAAAGTAAGACTTGACTATTAAACCCGTCTTAGAAGAGTTCTTACAGGAGAATATATAAGACTACGTTCTCCAGATCCCACAATTAATTGCTTGTAATTCAAAAAACCAAAACAATCTCAGCCCTTCTTTTGGATTTTAGACAAAATAATAATTTAAAATTTGCATAAAGCAACAACAATGTATTCGTTCCCAAAATTTCTTTTCATGCTACCAAGCAGCAAAACAATTAGGAAAAATTGCAGGACTCCCCGTCATAAGAACCCTAACTGGGTTGGTCAGTCTTTAGGCACCAATCGCACGTACTTGTTCTCGACTGCATATCTGCAGCTGGCATTGATCTGTCCACACAATTTTTCCATAAGAAAACCAATATTTATTGTTTTCAAAGGATTAGTTAAAAAAAAAAATACAATCAATTATATGGGCTTACCTTCTGCTCAAGCGCCTTGCTCAATTCAGCTTCATCCATTGCAATGCCAGATTTCTGCAGTGCTTTGAGGACAACTTTTCTAAGTTTCTTCATCTTCAAAATTCCATCAGGATGCTGTAACAAACATAAAAATAACCAACCACATATAAGTGCACTAATGAAATCAGACGTATAGACCAATATCCAAAAATACAAATTTTGAGCAAGATCGCTGTAGATGGCAAATGCCACAGCGCGTCTAAATAAATCCGTCCTAAATCAAGCACGAAAACAAGAAAGGATGCCAGTCTGAGATTCAAAACACGTACAGATTTGAAGGCTGATCTGAGAAGTTTCCTCCATTTTATTTTATTTTCAACAGTACTTGTACTGTGAGGTTCTAGCATCCCTTCTTTCTTCAAATTCCCCTCTCCTGTTGTTTTTTCACCCTGAATTACTTCTCCATTTCCCATGTCAACCGAAGTGCCATTCCTGCTTTTTTTAACAAGGTCAACAGATTTCCCATCCCCCAATGCTTCAAGTTTCCTCTTTTTCTTTGCTGAAGTTTCATTCCCTGGTTTTGAGTCATTTTGTGTAGAAGACTCCTTCAATTTTGGCACCTCTACATTACTCTCATCTCTCACCTTGTCATTAGGACCTGTCTCCACAACAGTCTTAGCATCATCGGTAACAGATTTATCTGCCTGGACTGGTTGCTGCTTTGAAGCATGGAATGCTCTCGCCTTTGCCCTGTGCTTCTTTCCGTCAGCATGGAGAAGAAGTGTTTGCTTACTTGTAGTTGTTGTATTGCAAAGACTGCAAAGTCACAAATTAGTAGAGCATATATATGAGACACAATTCATTACTATAACACTTTTTCAAAGAGTGTCTCAGAACCTCAGATAATTAGCCACTTTTGGCACTTGACTCTACTTTTATTAAGTTCACAATCTACATTGTTGAGAAGTGACAAACGAAGGAAGCATATGATGAATTCAGTGTTTACTTAGACCACAGCAAAGCTAGTCTATAGAGGACAGAACATAGTTACCAAATATTCAATTACCCTTATTTAAGCTAATAACATAAATATATAATCAATATAATTGATCCTAATATCATCAATTACTATGTCTATAGGATTCTAACATACACGTTTAACAGAAGGGATGGGGGAGTGAACACTGCGCAGGCAGTGCATCATAGTCACATGAAGTAGGAAACACCAACTAAAAAGACCAAAAAGATGTTCTGAGTTTTACTAGCATACATTTTCACAAGATTTACACCAACAAAGACTTGCCTTGCAGGCTAGAAGTCAATCAACACTAATATCATTAGCTAGCTGAATATATCCTATTAGATAGGATACCATCCTATATTAAACTTATACACAAAACCTCTCCCTCTTGCATAAGGATGGCAATGGGACTCCAGACACAATGGGTATCCACAAATATTACCCACAATAGATATGATATTTACTCACCAAATAGGTCTGTGTTCAGATATGATATGGATAATTACCCGCAGAATTGTCTGCAAGTATTTCAAAACTCAATCCTGCCCGTACCCACACAGTATATCTGCAATATCTTGTAAGTAGGATATGGAGGTATTACGCTTTTTAGATCATATATGAATTTTTCTTTTAATTGAGTTATGCATACTTCTGAGAAAAAAGGCATGTAATCCACATTCAACTCAGTTCCCTTTTACACACATTATTTACTCTACATAAAGATCACAAAAGATCACAAAAGATAAACTACAACCTCTATGATCCAGGAAACCCGTAAGACATGGTACAGAAACTCAAATGCATAGAGTAAGAACATAGAAGTCTAAATCTCAAAACTTCTTAAAACATACAATGCAGCATCTTGATTGGCATTGACTCTGCAATGTAAACACACTGGCTACTACCATGATACTGGGAACCCATTAGATTACATACCTACAGAACCAAGGAGGCTGCTCAGATAAACCCACATTAGTATCAACTTCAGGCCTCTGTTTGTTATCCTTGTTAGGCGTGGCAGTTGCAGCACTCAAAGTTTTGCCTTGGCCTTTTGGACCATACTTTTCCTGAAAATCAAAGTAAAAGTAGAAGGTGTAGAGAAAATAAGACATACATTTTCACAGAATTGATCAAAATCCATATGCTACCAAAAAATCCAAACAACATAAATACAAATTTGACTCCTCTAAAGTAAGAAAAGTGCATAAATGCACACTATCCTCTAAAACGTGTCCCCCCACTTCAGATTAAAATTCTGAATTCCAAGACAACAACAATAGAGAGAAATATTGAAAATCATCAGTGAGAGGAACTCCTCTAGCGAGATCAAATCAACCAAAAATCCCCAGCACTGAAGAGGTGAAGTTAAACGAGAAAAAAAAAAGTACGCACTGACTCGCATGCATCATTCACAGATCACAATCGAACAAAAACGAGACGGGGGACGATCCATTAATAAGGAAGTGAAAATAAATGAGAGACTCACCGCTTCTGTAATGCACTGTGTGTGATCCTGAACGGTGTCACGCCCAAATATTTCCCCACAGTCAATGCACGACAACTGCACAGAGAAAAAAAAAAGTAAGCTTTACCAATCGCAATATATTGTGAGAGGAATTGATGAAAAATGGGATTGAATGAGAACTTTGTAAGCGGAGCAAGTCCGAAAGTGACTAGACAACTTGGGTTTTTTGAGGTTGTCTCCACAATCTTCGCATTGAAACCAAACCATGTTTGTGACCTAACTTGAATGTTGCTTTGCGTTGGTACACCAAGTGAGGATGTTGGTTCTGTTTTGCAACTTTTGGGGTTTAAGAACAACAGGTTAGGGTTTTCCGTTGCGCTCCAGCATACCCATTTGTGTGACCTACCTCCAAATAATTTATGTTTATTATTTTATTCACTACCTTAAAGATTAGAAAATGAAAAAAATAAAAATGTGAACTTTGAAAAAATAAATCTTAACCATGCTTATCTCTTATTCATAGTGTTTTTTTTTCAATTAAGTCTTTAAAGAAAAATCAAAACAAATTCATGCCAACTTTATTTACCAAACTTGTCACAATCACATTGAATGATCAATCGGAATTTTTTTTTACGAAAATTAACATATTTAATTTTCTTTTATTTGAAAAAAAAATAAGAGTTTAAAAAGAATAAATACAAAAAATATAATAACATTTATACTTATATTTAGTTTTATTATTTTTTTAAATAAGGAATTAAATAAAAAGTAATTTAAATAGTAAAATAAAAACATTTTAATATAAATAAGTATTACTTGGATTTGTTTAATTTTGATATTGTTATCAGTAATTGATATTACAATTTAATAAAATAGATAATATATATATATATATATATATATATATATATATGATTATTCATCGAATATATTTAAAATTAATATTTTACTTCTAAATAAATGAAATAGAAAGTAGAAAAACCTTAAAAATTTAAATAGTGGTTTGAAATTAAAATTCGTATTCAAATGTTTCTTGGTTGTTTAATAATGAATTGGATTTAAAATGTAATAAATAAAAAAAAAATTAATATAAATAAATATTGTTAGTAATTAAAATAGTAATTATAAAATAACGTTTATTAGCTAAATTATTTAATGATAAAATTTTAATGAATATATTTATATGAATTGAAATAATTTACTGATATTAAAATCAACATATTGTTAGTAAATTTTATATAAAATATTGAAATGATAAAGAAGTCAATTTAATTAAGAAATTGTTGGGTTAGAAAAAAAAAGGTTTAAACTTCATTTTTGTTGTTTTAAAGTTTTGGGTACAGTTGGTAAAAGGCTTTAATCAGTCCACTTGTTTTCACTTTATTTAGAATATTCTTCCACATTTTCACTTAGTTTTATACTCTTTTTTTCATTTATCCAAAACCATTTCAACTCTCTGATCTTCTTTGAACCATCATAAGCTGAACTAGGACACTTGTGAGATTCCTTGTTTTTGAATTAGATGAGCGTTCCTTCCACATAAGTTGAACATCAAACATTCGTATTTTTTCTTCTTTTTTAGTTTGGTTGTGTCGGTTTAATTTTGGGATCTTCCTTATAACCTCGTTTTGTGTACCTTTATTTATGTTTTGAGTTCTTTAAATTGTTCCATGTCTAGATGTCTTTCCATTAAGAACTTTTTCCTTCTTGACTTTATTGCTAAAAGTGTTGTATTATGCATTGGTAGAAGATGATATTATAAGGTTTGTTGCAATTATGTTTGTTGTCCGTAGTGGATTGTGGTGTAGATATTAAGAACTATTTTGTTACGTGGGGGTGTTAGTGAGCTTCTTCATATCATAAGATTAAAGTACGACCAGTTTGGAACGTCGGATTAAACAATGATTTTATTGCAACATTGATAAGTACTTTGCATCGGATGATTAATGAACCTTATCACTGCTTTTCCCGATCTATTTCAGTTTTGTTGTGATCTTATCCACTAAAAATTTATTTTACAGTTTTGATCCATGTTTTATATTTTTTTCTAAATCAGATTTTTTATTTAATTTATATGAATGATATAAAGATTCTGATAGTATTAACATCATTTAAAGATAATACATTATCTGATGTAAAGTCTAAATCTTTTTTTTTCCTCAGAAACTTATTATCTGATGATAGAATTTCAAATACATTATTTTTGTTTACTGCGTCATTAAAAATAAACACATAAACCGAGTCGTAACATTTTGATTTGTTTAACAAAAAAATATATCATATTTGTCGTATAATAAACATATAGGGATTCAACTGAGTTAAAAAATATATATAAAAGCCAACTTTTTGATTAAACCTTATTTTGTGGACTGAAACGCAATCATTTTCTAACGGTAAATCCAATTTAGCATATATGTTTCCTGTAACAAGTATTAAAATTGAATTAACCAAAAATAAATATAGAAGGTAAAATGAATTACGAATTAATAATTAAATTTAAAATATAGCTTAGCCATTCCGATAAAACTAAACAATTAACCTTAATTGTCAACTATTATCTAGCAAACAAGTAAACTTATATATTCTAAAGCCAATAACATATAATCGGACAATTGTGAATATGAATTATAGATGTCAATCGGACGATAGGATATGAGTAGTAGCTCTTCCGTAATATATATGTTAATTAAATAAATATCTATTTCGTATCCATATTCATAAATACACAAGTATCTACATATTTTTTTAATATATACGGGTACCTGCGGGTATTTATAATTTTTTTTAATATTTAATAACAAATTTTAACCATAAATTCAAATAAAAATACAATACATAGCATTTAAAATTTCAATCAAAGTACAAAAGACCCATCTAAATAATGTTGAATGACAATTTACAAATAAATAACTCATTCAAAATTAATGTGTTAATGTTTTAATAACTTTTTTAAATTTAAATTAAAGTATAACGAGTACGGGTATCTACAGGTACAAATATTATAATATCCGTATCCATTTTATTAACAAGTAGATATAGAAAATATTCGTATATGTTATTTACAGATATGCATTTTCAATATGCATTTTCTATCCGTTAGTAAATTTTATACGTACATGTCTAGTGATACGAATTTGTTCTATATGAATATTAAATACATATGAATACTAAATGTAACCAGACCAAAACCCAACTAGGGTATAATATTTTTGTCCGAAAACAAAATTTATTGTTATTTAGTAAATGAGAAAATAAATGGCTAAGATAATATTAATAACTGTGAAAACAATGTATGGACACTATTTCTCCAACTTTTTTTTTTTTGTGTTTAAGTTAAATTTATTTAAAATAATTCATTTTGTTCAATTTTATTTTTAAAATGAATTATTTTAAGGGTTAAATATATTTTTCATCAAGTAATTTTCATTCAAAATTAGAATTAGTTTACTTTTGAAACTTTATTTTAATTTAGTCTCCAACTTCAGAAATGTGTAAATTTAGTTTTTTTAATTAAATTTTGTTTAATTTTATTTAATGTTTTAAACGCATCTCATTAAGTTATTTATACCATTTGATATAGTTTTCATTTTAATGTTAATTAAGAAACGTGTTAGAAACGTTAATTAAACTTAACAAAGTTTGATTATAAGGACTAAATTTATACATTTCTAAATTTCTAAAATTGAGAACTAAATTAGACAAAAGTTATAAAGAGATAATAATTTAAATTTTTACTTAAAATCGAGAGAAAAAAAATATTTAATTCTTATTTTAATTTATCGAATAAAAAGTGTTGTACCAATGTATGTTAGTCCTATTAAGCAGTAACCAATGAAGTAATGAAATTGGGCCTAGGACCTACGAGCGAAGGCCCACGAGAGTCAACCAGAGTTGAAGAAAAGTCCATAGCAGAAGTGAAGTGAGAAAAGAGCAAAGCACAGGCTTAACAGAGAGTAACAGAGTAGAGAGTAGAATTTAGTTGAATTGAGTTTCGAAGAAAATAAGGATGAAGCTGGGTGGAATCAAATCGGTGGAGAACGCGCACGATGATTCCGTGTGGGCGGTCACATGGGTACCCGCAACCGCCAACCGCCCACCGCTCCTCCTAACCGGTTCCCTCGACGAGACCGTCCGGCTCTGGCGCTCCGACGACCTCCTTCTTGACCGCACCAACACCGGCCACTGCCTTGGCGTCGCCTCCGTCGCTGCCCACCCTCTAGGCTCCCTCGCCGCCTCATCTTCCCTCGACAGCTTCGTCCGAGTCTTCGATGTCGATTCCAATGCCACCGTCGCCACTCTCGAGGCCCCTCCCTCCGAAGTCTGGCAAATGCGCTTCGATCCTAAGGTATAGCCTTTTTAACTCTCTTTACCCTATGCAATTGTCTCAAACTAGCTCGTGGCTTTTTCGTTTCCCTTAACCTAATACACTGGATAACTGAAAATTCATCAACCGAAAAGGGAAGTTATTGTGTGTGAAAAAGGTTATGCTGTCTTGTCTTTTATGAAACTCTTAATTAGTTCTGAGGTTAAAGTTTATTGGAGAACTGGGAACATTTGTGATTAATCATTGGTTTAATTCTGATTGCACGTGCTTCGTGAACCCTAAGTAAGAAAAATCTGTATGTTAGTATCAGGGCTCGAATTATTATTTACATTCTAGATGTTAGACTTATACATGTTTGTTACTGATGATTGTTGAAACTTATGATAAAAAGTGGTGGACTGTTTCTTAATCCAGATTTTGTTATGCAAATGAATCTAGTTTTCTGCAGGGTTTTATCTCCTTGTCAGCTACCTTTTAAAATATTGTTGGAATGGACTTATGGTCTAAAACAAGTAGAAACTGCCCGTGTTTATTAGTGTTTCTTGCACAAGAGCTATTTAGTGCGAAATCTAAAACAAGTGGAAATTGCTTTTGTTATGTTAATTTGTCTTGCATAAGAGCTATCTAGTTCAAAGAGATGTATACTGAAAACGACAGTTTTTTGGAGAGAAGGTTTCCATCCTACCCTGCCACTTTTTAATATATTTTGTGGGAATGAGCCCAAAACAGATACAAACTTCCCTTGTGTGAATGCATGTTTCATTAATTTTTCTTGGTACATTAATAATAGAAAACTCTACATGTTATATTGGTTTTATTTCAAAATGGGTTTTTGGCTCTGTTGTCTTTTCTCCCTTTCTTGTCATACCTGCCATCAGTATCATATGATACACGATTCATATAGTATAATACGTTAAAATTCTCTACCCTTGTGGTAGGAATAGCTGGAACAGTTTTTGTGGAGGTTGTGTTGTTCAAATTGGGAGTATAAATGCACGTACAGCCATTATTTTTCATTGTGTGCTGTTATTAATTTCATATTTGCATGTGTATGTGTTATAGTCAAGTGTATGTTATTTTTTTTAATGTTCACGAGTTTTGTAATTCACTATACAAAACGGGTTCTAATTAAAAAAGGTAGCCTCTCCGATACATCATTTGTATCTGGATTCAACTACCATGATAGCTAGGTTTCCCGATTGTTCCAGACGTGTAGAAATGGCCTCTTGTATTATTTTAGTTGGCACTGGTGCATTGGCTATTTTTGCATACTTAATTTCTACTTGACATGATTTTATTTGTTAACTTATAATTGTACCAACTGCAGTTGTCTGTAGTAATATATAATTTTATCTTCAGCTCTCTTGCCTTTTTTTTTTGTTTAAGACTACTACCATGTTCAATGTTACAAAGTTTTTTTTTTTTTTTTTTTTTTTTTGAGGTTGTTTACTTTTTTTTTTTTTTTTTTTTTTTTTTTTTATTTTTTTTTTTTTTTTTTGTCTTTTTTTTTTTTTTTTTTTTTTAAGACTTCTTCCATGTTCATTGTTTCTTAGTTTTTTTTTTTTTTCTTGTCATATGGAGGATGTTCACTATTTTGGAGTTTGCATATGTTTGATTCTGCAGTCACGGTAAATGTTTTTTCGAAGGATACCGTATGCCTGAGGTCATTTGTTAGCTGTTAAAGTTAAAATGAGGTGAAAAACTCCAGGATCAGTTTTTGGTCAACATTCTTGAAGAGTGTATATTATGAGCATGAAATCTCAATCCCCAAATAGTCAGTATTGCATGAAGGAACTTGTTCAACTCCCCAATTTATACGCTTCAAGCTACTAAGATTATCTGTGCCTTGTTCTGTTGATTCACTGTGGTGTGTACCTTTCCCCTTCCATGAAAATTGTAATCATTCCACCATGAATTTGGAATCTGCAATAAAGCAGAAATCATCCATTGCCTAGTGATATGTTACTAACAAAAATGGGCATGTCATCCCAAGTCTTAAAATTTATCCTTTTACGAAAGAATAGTTATTTAATGATCCATAGTTTGGTATGTTCAGGGTTCCATTCTAGCAGTTGCTGGTGGGGGTAGTGCATCAGTGAAGCTTTGGGACACTTCAACATGGGAACTTGTTGCCACCTTATCAATTCCCCGTCCAGAAGGACCGAAGCCCACAGACAAGAGTGGGAGCAAGAAATTTGTGCTCTCAGTTGCATGGAGTCCTGATGGGAAACGACTTGCCTGTGGTTCAATGGATGGCACCATTTCTGTTTTTGATGTTCCACGTGCCAAATTTTTACATCACCTTGAAGGTCACTTCATGGCTGTGCGGTCTCTTGTATATTCTCCTTATGATCCAAGGGTATTGTTTACAGCTTCGGACGACGGTAACATTCACATGTATGATGCTGAGGGGAAAGCTTTAGTTGGGACGATGTCAGGTCACGCTAGTTGGGTATTGTGTGTGGATGTGAGCCCAGATGGGGCGGCCATTGCCTCAGGTTCAAGTGATAGATCTGTAAGGCTGTGGGATCTTAGCATGAGGGCATCGGTCCAGACAATGAGCAACCATACAGACCAGGTATGGGGTGTGGCTTTTAGACCACCTGGAGGGACTGATGCGCGAGGTGGTCGTCTTGCTAGTGTCTCTGATGACAAGAGCATATCACTCTATGATTATTCCTGATTTTGACATTCGCCCTCTATTTGTACTCTTTCTGGAAGCTTATCATCTCGTTATTGCTTTCTCGACAACTTCATTTTCAATTCAAGGAAATGCATGGTTCTACATGCTCTATCCTTTATTCATCTTTTTGTTTCCCGTCTTAATTTTTATTGCTTTGGATAACAAGCAAAAATACATGTGGTCCAAGATATTACTTTTTATTGTAGTTAAACTATATTCCTAGACGAAAAAAGGATATTAGGTTGTTTTTGAAGTTAAAGATTAATTTCTCGTGACAATAAAATAAAATTCATTTTTTTCTAGACGAAACCAAAACTTGCATCTATAAGATTGACTTGGAAGATTATGCATTAACGTTACACCGTATATTTTGTCTGAATTCAGGGATCGGAAGTGGGAAAGTTAAAGAAATTCATTCTAACAAGTTACGTGGTTTTCCTTCTCTTTTTTGACCAATTTATACGCTCAGTGACCGCAAAATTGTGAGCCAGGAGCAGATTATTTAAATGTTACTTATTCATTGGTACAAGTATGTTGGAGGAGCAATGCTTATTTGGTTTGGTAGTGGTTATAAAGCCGTATGGGTTCAAATCTCCACCTGGTAGACACGAAGAGAAGTTGTACGTTGTTTGCGTAATCATACAATTTGGTCACGGATAATCACCATTTTTTATAAAAATAACTTTTGAAAACTAGTCTAAATTCAAACGTAAAAATTTAAATGATTAGTTGGTAGCCAGAAAAAGCCCAAACATGAAATCTTCCGCGACCTCTCATTTTCGTTTTTTAGTCAAATGTATTATTAAGGACGTAATCGTGTTTGACGGTAAAATAATTAAGTTTTTTTTTTTTTTCTTTTGCAAATGATAAGATACCAATATTAGTATTGCCGTGGGATGAGGCGTGTGTGGACTAAAGAGGGAAAGGAATTAGGCTTTTCAGCGGGATATTGTTACTGGCAAAATACAAAAGACAAGAAAAAAAAATAAAGTAGAAACTATCCATTGATATTCATATGATGGTACAAAATTTACAACTCTAACTAAGCTGCTATCAAAAACGATCAAAAGTGAAGAAAAGAAAGATGTTAAAAGAGCTTAAGCAGAGAAAGTCGCAAGAAAGCTTAACTTACTTGGGTGGGTGAAGAGATGGGGGATTTATCACGCAAGAAGTCCTTGAGCTTATCCATGACAGAGCCAAAATCGGCCTTAACGGAAACGGGAGGGTTGGCAAAACGCCCCATTCCAGGAATGGCCCCAGAGTGATAATCAATCTTACTCTGCACAAACTTCAAGCCATGCGCAGTGCTTACCACCACAACCCTCTCCCGGGCTCCAATAACCCCTTTATTCCTGAGCTTGATGAGAGCCCTGAGAGCCACCCCAGTGTGCGGACATGTAAACATGCCAGTGGTATCAGCCTGCTGCGCGGAATCCATGAGCTCCTCCTCCGTCGCCTCCTCCACAATCCCCTCCGAGTTCCTCAGAGCATGGACCGCCCTGTCGATAGAAACAGGGTCACCAATCTGAATCGCAGAAGCAAAAGTAGTTTTGGCCTTCACAGCCTTGTAGTCTTTCCACCCATTCTTGTAGTACAAATACAAAGGGTTCGCATTCGCAGCCTGAGCACACACAAGCCTCGGAATCTTCTCCACAAGCCCCAAATCCTTGCACATCTTGAATCCCTTGTAGAACGCATAAATGTTTCCCAGATTGCCCCCGGGAACAACCACCCAATCCGGAACCTCCCAGTTGAACTGCTGCAGAATCTCAATCGCCGCAGTTTTCTGCCCCTCCAGCCGCAGACTGTTCAGCGAATTCGCCAAATAAATCGGCAACTCCGCGGTTATCTCACGAATCAGCTTCATGCACCCGTCGAAATCGGTGTCAATGCTCAGCACCAGAGCGCCGTTGGACACCGGCTGGATTAGCTGCGCGGTCGAGATTTTGTTCGCCGGGAGGAACACGATGGAGGGGATTCCCGCCATCGCGCAGTACGCCGAGAGCGCGGCCGAGGTGTCGCCGGTGGAGGCGCAGCCCACGCCGACCACCGGTCTGTTCATCTTGCGTAGACGGTTGACCTGGCTGACGAGCACCGTCATGCCGAGATCCTTGAAGCTTCCGGTGTGGCTGATTCCGCAGTGCTTCACCCACAAATCGTTCATTCCGACGCACTTTTCTTTCCCGAACCTTTCCGCCCAGAAGAGGTTAGAGTTGCCTTCGAAGGCGCTCACGATGTCGTCGGGGTCGATTTCCGGTAGAACCCACTCCTTCTTGCTCCACACACCGGACCCGTACGGCCACGTCGTCCTCCCCACGCGCGAGTCGAATAGCGTCCGCCAGTAAGCGCCGTCGAATCTCTTCAGCGCCTCCATGTCGTGCTCCACGTCCAGGAGCCCCCCGGAGCGGCTGCGGTACACGATTTCATCGAGCGAGTACGACTCCGTCGAATCAAAGCCCGCGTTGAAGGGAACATACTTCGCCGTAAAGTTGTGCGCGTCGCGGTGGCGGCGCGCCTCGTGCTTGATGTTTGGCGGCGGAGGGGAGTGGTTGTTGGTGTTGTTGAGGTCGTCGGAGGAAGAGGGATTGAATGTAGGGGAGGTGCATGACACTAGCGTGGTGGCGAAACGGTTTTTATTATTAGGGATTGAAATCGAATGATTTGGGAGAGTGGAGAAGGAAGGGTTCATCAAAGACGACATCATATTCCTTATTATCCTTATTTTTTAGAGAAGAGAGAGTGAAGAAGTTAAGTGAAGTGAAGTGAGTGATGAAATATGAATGGTTCTTCTTTTTATTCATTTTCTTCTTTTGCAAAAAAGTAGTTTCATGGGGAATGTTATTCCACCACCCACCTTCATTTCCACGTGAAATTTATGCTTTCAATCGTTATAATTGTGTTGGATAATTAATAATTAATAATTGATTATAAAATTCTTAGTGGCTCTTAATCGTCAATAGTAATTCTAAAATAATATAATTTGGATTCTTTCTCCATTGATTTTGGACTGTGTCAAAGATTTATATACAAAATTCCAACAAAAATTATAAGAGAAGAGATGGTTTAAAATCGTAAAAGGTTAAAAATTATATAAACTATTAAATAAAAATATCATACAACAGTATATCAATCAATTATAAAATAAAATTGTGAAATATAAATATATATTTTTATTTTTGTAAAAAAAGTATTTTTAGATTTCTTTTCTTTACTCTTTATCACCATTATAATTTCAATGACTTTATTTAATAGTATAAAATATGTTAATTTTCATTTTCATTTAATATTTTATGTGATTTTTAATCTTTAAAAATTTAAATAAATTCAGCCTTAAATTTTCTTTTCTAGTTTTAAACACTTTAAACAATTTATAAGCTCAAAGAAAATTAAAAACATGCATTCTCAGCTGGACACAAAAAGGAATAGATAAAAAAAAAGAATAAGTCATGAATTATGCAGAGTTAAAAAATTAATCATTGCATAGTTAATAAGAAAGATGAAGGATGTGACATCCATTTTAATAAGGTTATATTACTAAATAAAATATCACACAGTTATAATAACGAGAAGCACTCAGATGAACATAAAACGTATGGAAGATAACTATTACAGTCATCCAGAAATACTTAAAAGGAAACTTAGGCATACTATATTGTCCTAAGCAAAAGGAAATTAAAAAGGGTGCAACAGTTTTGCAAAAGGGTTGCCACCAAGGCAACTGATACAAAAGGCCTCAGGGCCATGAAACTACTCTTAAGACATCCAGACAAGAAGATCTAAGCTGCACTGTTGCGTCTCCCGGATCCATCTCGAACCTCCCTCTCATCTGCTCCCACCAAAAGGTGATCATCGCAAAAGAGAAAACATAACAGGAACACACACAAAATGCAAGGGTAAGCTAGTGTGACATGAAACTTAGCATAGTGTAAAAGAATAAGTGCATAAACATCCACAGGCATACAGCACAGAGACACATAAATCATGTTATGGCAGACAAGCAAGACACTATGACTCAATTATCCGGATACA